>Ga0315285_10001819_pt1 | contig 22358 bp, 10 predicted proteins | sample YL17G09_36_MG_FD_203698 | JGI IMG/M metagenome (GOLD analysis project Ga0315285, IMG submission 203698) | Sediment microbial communities from Yellowstone Lake, YNP, Wyoming, USA - YL17G09_36 | ecosystem: Environmental > Aquatic > Freshwater > Lake > Sediment | place: USA: Wyoming | collected... | reverse complement strand
AAGGAAATCCGCAATCCGCAATCCGCAATCCGCAATAAAGACTCGCGATTCGGCAAAACGACATTGGAGTCGAATCAGACATTCGCTCGTGCCAGAAACTCAGGTCGCTCACTCGTGCACCCTCTAAAAAATCCCGGCTTGACGTCCGCCCGCCGCGGCGGTATATTTCCTGTCTGCTGCGATTGGCGGCCTGTTGCGGAATCAATAGGCTGATTTCCGCCGGCACGCCCGTGGCGTGCCCAGCCCCGATCGCGTTTGCGCAACAGCCTTAACAGGACGTACGTTGGGAGGCTCGTATCATGGCCACTCGTCCCCTTCGGTCAGGTATTCCGCAACTTCTCATTGGAATGGTTCTGGCGGTCCTGGCATTCACCCCGGCCGCGATGGCGATCAAGGACGCAAGCAACCAGGGCCGCTGGGCCAAGTCCGGCGGCGACACGCCGGACAAGGAGGTCCCCGGCTTCCTTGTCAACCTCGGGCCCACCGGCGCGCGTGCCGTCCTGACGGACAAGACGTTCATTGTCAAGTACATCTTCAAGGGCTCGCCGGCGATGGGCAAGCTCAACGAAGGCGACGTGATTCTCGGCTGCTTCGGCAAGCAGTTCTCGTCGCACACGTTCGGCGGCTCGCCCCACGGCTACGAGGGCCCCATCATGGACATGGGCCTGGCCATCGAGGCCGCCGAGGGCAAGGACGGCAAGCTCCCGCTGAACGTCTCGCGGGACTCCAAGAACATCACGGTCACCGTCGAACTCGAGGCCATCGGCGCCTTTGGCCCGACGTATCCCTACAATTGCAGGAAGTCCGAACTGCTCCGCGCCAGGGCGCTGAAGTACCTCGCCGAGAATCCCGACGCCCAGCGCGGGGCGTCCAACACGAGGATGGCCGTGGCGCTCGCCCTGCTGTCCAGCGACAACCCCAGCCAGCAGGCGCTCGGCAGGACCCTCGCCCAGAAGTGGAGCGGCGAGAGGCCCAACTCCGACACGTGGAGCTGGAACCTCTCCCACCAGGCGATCACGCTGAGCGAGTATTACATCCTGTCCAGGGATTCTTCGGTCCTGCCGAACCTCAAATACATTGTCGGCCTGATCGAGCATGCCCAGTGGAAGGGACCAAAGATCCAGCGATGGAAGGTTAGCGAGTTCAAGAATAAGAATGTCGATCAGGCGACCCTGGATCAGCATCAATCGCTCTACGACGGCGGATTCGGGCACTGTCCCTATCCCGAGGTCGTACGCCGCGGGGGAGGCGGCTACGGACCGATGCAGTACACCACCATCCTGACGGTGACGGCGCGGCAGCTCGCGGCCCGTTGCGGCGTGCCCTTCGACGCCGACCTGCTCAAGCGGTCGATGGACTTCATCCATCGCGGGACCAACGAGGCCGGCTACGTCGCCTACGGCGGCGAGTTCACGCTGAACAACGGCCCGGTCGATCCCGTCCAATGGAAGGCTTCCCGGAGCGGCGAGAAATACGTCGGGCGCTGCGGCTGCGCCATCGTCGCCCACGAGCTCGGCCCGGAGTTCGCGGATTCCGCGTCGTACCTCGTCAAGTACCGCTCCTACATCAAGCACGCCGTCAAGTCCATGCCCGACGGCCACGCCGATTCCAACCTGGGGATCTTCTGGGGGATCCTGGGGGCCGCGGCGTCCGAGGACCCGGCCGCCTTGCGGGCCGTGCTGGACTATCACAAGGCCTTCTTCAACATGATGCGGTGCTATGACGGCTCGTACGTGATCCTTCCCGGGCGGGACTACGCCGACGGCGGCTACTACCACAGCTCTCGCTACCATCCGACGGGGACGATGGCCCTGGCGTACGGCCTGGCCTATCCCAAGCTGCGGATTCAGGGCGTCGAGGTGGGCATTCCGGGCGTGAACCCCAAGGCCCTGAAGGGCTCCCTGGACGTGGCCTACAAGGCCATCGTCAAGAAGGCATACCGGGACGCCGCGCGGGCGCTGGTCAAGCCGCGCCCCGAGGAGGCCGAAACCGCCAAGGCCATGATGGAGTACATCGACGCACAGTGGCAGAAGGATACGGCCGGGCTTGCGGCCATCGAGAAGAGCGGCGACATACTGGGCCTCTCCGAAGAGCTGGCCAAGCTTCAGAAGACCTACAAGGGCATCGAGGGTTTCGATAAGGCCGTCAAGCGCCACGAGGAAGACCTTCAGAAGGATCCATGGCGGAAGGAAGTGGCCACGGGCAAGGCGTACATGAGCTTCCTAGGCGTCCTCCAGGAGTTCAAGAGCGCCTCAGCCGCCAAGAAGCTCGACCAGTTCGCGCAGGAAAACGCGGCTTCCATCTACGGCAAGTGGGCCGCCGCGATCGTCAAGGAATTCAACGCCTCCGGCACGGTCACCGTCTGGCCGAACGGCAGGCCGTTCGATTCGAGCGGGAAGTAGGAGGACAAGGCGTCCCTGCCTGCTGACAAGAATATGCAGGCGACATTCGTCGGGCTCCTGGACAAGCAGGGCCTTGGTGGAAGTCCGCGACGAGTTGCAGGTTGACGCTTGGCTTGCCCCGGACCTTGGCCGGGGGCGAGGCGCAACTTGGCCCATCCGGAAAGTAAGGGAATGTCTGGCTAAGTCTGGTCTGGCAATGGTAAGCCTCCTGAGCCTCGTTAGCTTTTCCGAGGCCAGAGGTTATCACGTGATTCTGTGCGGTCAAGCCCCCAACTCTGTTCGGTAATTGTGCGGTCCGAAAAACGATGGACCAGCGCAGTGAGAGGGCAACTCCATCGGCCGCCGCGGCCGCCCGGTGAACGCCAACACAAGGCCGGCGTGGGGTCGCAGTTCGCAGTCCGACTTGGCAGAAGGCTCATTGGCCGCTGACTCGGACCCGGATCAACTACGAAGGCAGCCTCTCGCTTTGGTTGCGGCCAGGCTCAACCTGCCGCTCCAGCCCGCGGACTTGGCCGTCAACATCCCCGAAGCGGGATGGCCAACTCCGGGCCCGCAGTTTCTTGATGGTTTCTGCGGCCTGGTCCCATTGCTTCAGGTGCAACTGGGCCGCCGCGAGCTTCAGCAGGCCTGTGGGTTCCAATGCCCGGATTCGGGCCACTTGTACCCATTGCTCGGCCGCCTCGGCCCAGCGGTCCTGCTTCTGAAGGATCTCGGCCAGTGCGGCGTGACTTTCGGACTCGCTTGACAGCACTTCCACCATGGATGTGTATGCGCGCCGGGATTCCGCCGGCTTCTCCAGCGCGGCATAGCGTCGGCCCAGGTCGCCGTAGAGCGTGATCTCGCGTCGCGCCACCTGGAGCGATTGCAGGATCTGCCGGATGGCTCCAGGGGGGTCCTGCTGCTGGTCGTAGCAGGCCACCAGGGCCTGGTGCGTTTCCAGGTCGTTGGGCTGCACCTGGCAGGCGAGGCTCAGTTGGGCGATGGCCTTGGCGTACTGCTTCTTCTCCAGGTAGATTTGCCCGACGGCCTTGCGGACGATCGGGTTGTGCAATCCGGTCTGGGCGGCTTGTTTGTCCAGATCGACGACGAACTCATCGAGGTTCGGCGCCTGGCGGATCACGGCCAGGAGGGCCTGGATCGCGTCGGTGCGGTTGGGTTGATTCCGGCCCCAACTGATGATCGCACCGCAGGCGGCGTCGACGGCCTCGGCGGTCTTGCCAAGCCCGCCGTAAGCGCGCGCCATCCCGTCGTAGTAGCTCGACAGCGTGCCATCGCCGATGCCGCGACCGGGCGCCGCGTGCTGGTGCAGGGGGATCAGTTCCTTGTAGTACTTGACCGACTGCTCGAAAAGATGGTTTTGCAGGCAACTGCCTGCCAGGGCGGCCAGGGCGCCTTCGTTCCAGCGGCGGTCCTTGTGGAAATGCTCATCCGTCTGTTCCAGCAGGCCCAGCAGCTCGGCCTGGCGATTCGTGCGGAAGTAGGCGTGCATCAGGGCCGTGCGGTAGCTCATGTTGTCAGGCCGCCATTCGACCATGAATTGCAGAAGCGCTACCGATTCGCCGTAGCGCTTCCGGTAATGCAGGAACTCGACAAGGCACCACTGCCCGGACTCATCCAGCAGCTTGGCGTTGTTGGCGACGAACAGGATCTCGATCGCGCGGTCGTAATGGTGCAGGTTGTCGAACAGGTAGTGGGCGATATACGCCACGGCCGCGCCGGAGCCCTTGCGCTCGGCGTAGACCTCCTCGGCCGCCTTGCGGAAGTCCTGCTCCTTTTGGGCCCAGTAGTAACTACTCTGGCAATCGTATATGATCCTGGTTCGCTGGGCGCCGCTCTTGAGGTCGCGTTTCAACTCGGCCAGGACGATCTTCAGCAGCGGGCCGTCCAGGTCGCCCAGGTCCTTGACTTTCGCCCGAAGCTCGGCCAGAAGGTACCCGTGACGGTTCCAGCCGTCCTGGTTATTCCAGCGGAACCAGGATGGCTCCTGCTCGATGCGGTCGATCAGGAAGGCGAGCGCGTCGCGCGGGCCGGCAAGGTCCCGCAGCGTTGATGCGACGGCGCCGACGATGTTCTCGTAGTTGTTCATCTGCCCCTTGAGAACCTTGGGGACGTTCTGGGATGCGAATCGGCGCAGATCGTCCGGCACGCCGGTGAACTTCCTCTCATGAGCGGCGCGGTACAGGCTGCACAGCCGGCTGACCAGGTTGTACCGGAAGTTCTGGTCCGGATTGGCCAGGTCGGCCTGCATCTTCTGCTCGGCGGCCTTGTACAGCGCGCGGCCCGAACCCAGCGACACGTCCCCGCCGCCTCGCACGGCATTGTCGTAGAGTTCGTACAGTCTCTGGGTCAGCCAGAGCCTCTGCTGCTGGTGGGCCGGATGAGTCAACTGTTCCAGCAGGACCTTCTCGCCGCGGGCATAGTGGCGGCGAGATTCGAGGTAGCCGACCAGCGTGGCAAGCGGGTCATTGGCGGCCGGAGGCAGCACGCCCCCGCTGGCCTTCTCGAACTCACCGAGAGCGTCGGTCAGCAAGTCGATGGCCTGGTCCTGCCGCGCGTAGTACCAATAGGCATTGGCCAGGCGATGGGCGATTAACAGCCTGTCGGCTGAACCCTTGGCCGCATCGCGATGCAGGGCCTCCAGTTGGCGGACCTGCTCATCGGCCAGCGGCTTGTACGCGATGGCGCCAAGGCTGCCCAGCAGATCGGCCATCAGGCGCGGTTCGCCCGGCGTCCAGGCCCGCTGGAACGCCCGTTTGAGGGCGGCCACCGCCTTGTCGCCGTGCGGCCCGGGTTGGTTTAACAGCTCGGCCGCTCGCCGCTCCACCATCGCCTCCAGCAGGTCCAGGGCCCGCTGGTCGATGTCCGTTTTGGCCCGCTGGCGAACCTTCTTAGCCAGGTGCTCGACGATCGAGTCGGCGGTGGCCTCGTCGCGGACCTCCGAAAGCGTGCCGCCCATGTTCTGGAGGAAGGGGTACACCTGCCCGGCGGTGTGGCCGATCACCGCGTCGGCCAGGCCCGACAGCAGGCGGAAGTCGCGCGTGGCCTGGTAGTACTCCGTCAGCCGGCCCAGGTGATTCTGCGGGTCAGCCGACTTCTCGAACAGGGCCGCGAAGACCAGCAGCATCTGCTCGTCCAGCTCGGCGGGCGCGCGGCTGGGCTCCTGCTGCCAGGGCTGCAGCCGCTGGTACAGGTAACTGCTCAACTGCCATTCCTCGGTCATCTTGTAAGTGTCGATCATCGCCCGCTCGTACTGCTGCCGGCGATTGACGGCCAGGTACCAGTCAGCCAGGCTGCGGTACTCCGCTGGGCCCAGTTCATCGGCCGCCGCGACGGCCTCGAAGAGCTTGATCGCGTCGGCCAGCTTGCCTTGTTCCGCCAGCAGGTAGCCCAGACTGACCTTCCAGCGATTGTCCGGATCGTCCGCGCGAATCCAGCCCGCCACGGCCTCCTCCAAGTCCTTGGGCCGGTCAAGGGCAATGAGCAGTTGGTACTTGTGCAGCTTCCACTGGGGGCTGTCCTTGTCCAGATCAATCCCCTGGTCGATGTACTTGAGCAACTGCCCCACCAAGGCTGGGTCGGCGTTCTTGCGGCAGGCGAGGTTGGACAGTGTAACCAACATGCGATGCCGCAGGATTTCATCCATCAGCAGTTCCGGATGGGTATCGAGGTCCACCTTCCGCGGCTGGGCCCCGAGGATCTCCCAACACTGGGGCGCCGCCTTTGCCAGGTCTCGCCCGGCCTGCACGTTCAAGTAAAGCCGCTCGGCGTCAAACCACTTGACGATCGGGCCGCTGCGCTTGGCCATCTCGCGGTTGAGCCGGTCGGCCAGTTCTTCGCGGGCCAGGCGAAGGAACTCCGCCTGCCTGGCCAGCAGATCGGTCCGGGTCAGTTCCTCGGGATGTTCCAGGGCCTTGGCCTTGGCGTTGTAGCGGGCCTGGCCCATGCGATCGTCGAAAACGTGCAGTGCCTTGACGGCCGAGGCGAGCCGCCGCGCCGGTTCGTCGGCATTGCTGAGGGTCTCGATCATGCCGAGCGCCTCATCCTCGAGCTCCCGCGACCAGGGCTGGGCCGTCAAGGCGTCGAACAACTGCCCGGCATACTGGGCACGCAGATCCCGCGGGGCATCCTTCAATTGCCGGCGCAGGAAGGCCAGGTACTCCGGCGCATCCAGCCGGTTGGCGTAGATGTTCACAAGTGTCTGGCCGAAGGCGCGCTTGTCATTGGTGTCTGCCGAGGCTGCCCAGCGGTTGAGCAGGCTCGCGGCGAGGCGCTTCCAAGCGTCCTTCTCCACGGCTGGATCGTTCCGCATGATCCAGTTGACCAGCCGCTGGACCTGCTGCGGCGTGAGCTTGTCGGCGTCGGTGCGGAGCATCTCCAGCGCCGCCTTGCGGACGTTGCGGCAGTTGTCGCTCTGCTGGAATCGCCAGTGGTTCATGATCTGGTCGGCCATGTGTGCCTGCGACGGGTGCCGCGCGAAGAATAAGGCTGCCTGCGCCAGCGGCTCAAGCCACTGCTCGTCGATCCGGTCGCTGTACATGTTGTAGCCCTGGCCGAGGGCCTGCGAGACCGCGGCCCCCAGGCGGGCTGCTGCCGCCGGCGAAAGCGGATCGGGCGACTGGCTCTCCTTGAGCCACCGTGCGATCAGCTTGTCCGCGTCGTCGACGCGATCCAGGCGGATCAGGCCGCTCAGGTGGCGCTGGTATGCGCTCGTGCCGTCGGGGTTCCGCTCCATCCACTGGGTGGTGAAGGCCGGGAGCTCTTCGTATCTGCCTTGGTTGAAGAGAATGTCCGCGTATTGGAACCGAAGCTGCTCCTCGTTGTAGCTCAGCCACTGCGTCCGGGCCAGGGCCTCCTTCAGGCAGGCGAGGGCGTCCTCGATCTGCCCGGCGTTGACCAGCGCCCGGGCATACTGACACTGGAGCGAGCTGTCGAGCCGGTACTGCCCGGTGAGTTGCTTGAGGATCGCCAGGACCTCGTCGCCGCGGCCGATCCGCTGGAGCTGCGAAACTCGCTGCAAGTTCCATCCCTTCAGGCCCAGCACGTGCTCGTCCTGGCGCTCGAAGACCGGGCGCAGGGTGTCCAGCAGGCCCAGCATCTCGTTGGCTTCAAGCAGCCCGCCGGCCTGGGCGAGGATGTAATCTGCCAGCGGCAGATCCTCGCGGCTGGTCGCTGCCGGCTTGGCCAGGCCGGCCGCCTCGGTGAGCATCCGCTTCTTGAGCTCCTCGTGCCGTCGACTGATCTGGAGAACGGCGTCGCGGACGTACTTCATGCCGGGCTTGTCGCCCGCGAGCCGCTCGGCCGCGTCGAGGTGTTCCAGAACCCGATCCCACTGCTGGCTTCGGGCAAAGTGCATCAGCAGGGCCACGCGGTCGTCGAAGTCGGCCTTGCCCAGGGCGTCGGCCTGCTTGGCATCGGCGAGCTTGCGGCCGGGCTCGTGGAGGAACTGGACCTTGGGCGCGTCGGTCAACTCGGCCTGGCACTTTCGCTCGAACTCATCGGCGGCGGCTGTCGAGAACTTCTCGGTGGTCAGGCTGACGCGACGGCCCTTGTCGTCGAGCGACTCGTGGCGCGTGGGCCACCATGCCCCGGCGATCTGGACGAATTCGCCGTATTTCTGCGTGTTGGTGACTTTGCCCGCATTGGACTGCTCGATCCCGAGCACCACGTGCCGGCCGGTGTCCACGAGTATCCGGGTTTCGTAAGCGGGCGAGTTGGCGTTCGTCAGGATCAACAGCGTCTGCTGGTCTGACTGCTTCTTCAGTTCAACCTTGTAGCCCGAATAGGAACGTTCCAGCGACTGGAATGCGTAGACCCCGAAGTCCAGCGGCGGATTGGCCAGGTCGTCGGCCACGGCCGGCCGCGTCCGGCCAAGCATGAAGCCCTTCTGGAAGATTGCCCTCTGGCTGCCGTCGCACCACTGGATTACAGTCTGCTGGTTGTCGTTCTCGGTGCGGACCAGCCAGTTCTTCGGCGTGACAAGCCAACACGACCGGCTGCGACTGGAGGGCAGGTTGGTTTGGATATCGAAACTCTCGGTCTGGCGATCGACGACCAGGCCGTCCTTCAGCGTCGCCAACTGCTCCTTCCGCAGGAGGCTTTCGGAGATGGCTTGGGCCTCTGCCGGCCAGCGGACTTTCAGCGGCTGCGGTTTTGTGGCGGCGGGCACCGGCGAAAATAGCGTGTTCAGCCACTGCGTGTACTGATAGTACTGATAATCGCCCCCCCGGTAGTCCAGCCGGTATCGGCCAATCTGGGAGAGCCGGCCGTTCTCTTCGATCGTGCTGAAGAAGTAGGACCCGAACCCTTTGCCCGGCTGGGCGGCCGGCATATCATTACTAACCGGCGAAGCCAGCCGGAATCCAGTGACTACCGTCGAGGCCGCCGGCCCTGCCGATGCGGCAAAGTACGTACTCTTTAAGTCATCCAGTTCCTTTTCGGCACCCTCGCCGTACAATCGATCTTGGTAATCAAGATCGTTGCCCGGTCCTCCGATGTCCCTTAAGTCGTCCCTCGCATCACCGTCATGATCGCTAAATAACCTGTCGCGGGACAGGATGGTCTGCCCTGCCGGCGGTCCTGCCGGAGATGCCGTCTCAAAATCCCAACTGGTGCCGCTCTCGGCCCATACTCCGAAGGGGTCGTCACCTCCCCAGTCGCCGCCACCTCCCACGTCGACAGGTCTCAACTCGACAGAGGGACTCAGGGTGGCCGAACCTGCGCGGTTCACGAAACCACTCCCAGCCCCCAACTGATGGCTGAAGCTGAATAATCCGCCCGAGTTATCAACAGGCTGGAATACCCGCGTATCGCGCCCAAGGCTGCCGAGTTGGCCCAGCACCGCCCGGCGCAGGCCCAATCGCCATGTTCCAGCCCGTTTCATCTGCTGCTGGGTCAGCTCGTAGTTGGCGTTGTCGCGGCCTTCGCGGAAGAACTTCTCGCCGTCGCGCATCAGGAACCGCCGCGTGACCTTGAACCGCTCGCGGTCGGCGTCGCTCTCGAGCACCAGCAGCGAGGTGTACGGGGTCATGATGTTGTACTCTTGCGACAGGGCGACGATCTCGTCCTGGATTGCCTGCGATGAGCCCTGTTGAAGGAGGAAGTCCAGGTGCATCCGCGCCCAGAGCCGCGGGATGAACGAGTTGCCCTGCTCGGCGTCCTTCAGCGACACGCGAGTGCTGAACTTCACCTCTTTGCCCGCCTGCATTGCGGTGACGGTAACCAGGCCCTGCTGGTCGCTCCCGGCCGGCAGGTAGCGGCCAAGGAGGATCTGCTGGCTGCCGGCGGGGATGTTGGGCATCTCCTCGGGGTACACACGGGCGGTCCGCAGGCCCTCGAACTGGACCTTGAGGTCGCGCAGCGGCGGGCGGGCCATCTCGCCCAGCAGTTCCAACGCCGCCGCCCGCGGCCCCAACTGCCCGCTGATGTGCCGCATCGAGCCGCCGCCCAACGAGGCGATCGCCTGGAGCACCCCCGATTCGTACGTGCTGCCCACCGAGACGGCGTAGAACGTGCCGGCCTTGCCTTCGTGCAATTGCTTGAGCCGCTTGGCCATGGCGGCCGGGTCGGCGTCGCCGGTGGTCGCAATGCCGTCGCCGACGTAGATCACGCGAGTTGCCGGGCCGGTGCGCCCGATGGCGGATGCGAAGGCGGTCTCCAGATCGGTCCAGCCCAGCGAGACCCGGCGCGACAGGGACTCCCTGGCCGCGGCGATGTTGTTCGCGTCGGCCGGAACGCTCCTGCCGAAAATCCAGTCGCAGCCCACGTCGCACAGGGCAAGGTTAAAGGTGTCCTTCGGGCCAAGCGACGTCAGGACCGCCGCGATGAACTCGGCCTGGCTGTTCCGCTGGTCGATGGTCATCGACGCGGACGTGTCGGCCAGGACCAGCACCTCCTGCGGCTCGGCTTCCGGCAGCAGTTCCCGCTGCCAGTCGCCGTCGCCGGCGGGGGGTGTGAGCATCAGCATGAAGTACCCATCCTCGCCACGGCGGTGGGGGACCATCACCACGCCGGACTGCTTGCCATCGACCTCGACGGCCACCTCGAAGTCCCGCGTGGGCGTGTACTCCTGCGCGGCGAACTCCACGTGCGCGGAGTTGGCCGTGCGGTCCGCGCGAGCCGGGTGGGTCAGGCACGTGACGGCCTTGAGCGGCATGGCGGAGTTGAGTTTCACGTCGATCTGAAGCTCCCGCAGGGGATGCTGCTTGAGCATCTCGCTTTGGAGGGCGTAGCTGTAGCGATAGCCGCTGCCGCGCATGGGCAGGACCTGGGTATAGGTGATCTTGATCCGCTTCTCGCTGTGCGGCTCGATCGGGAAGACCCGGGCCTTGAAGAGGTTCCCCCCCGACCATTCCAGCAGGCCCGGGTCCCGCCGCTCGCGGAGGATCTGCTCGTAGATCTCCCGCGCCCGCTGCTTCTCGACCACGTCGGCCTCGACGAGTTCGTTGCCGATCCACATGCCAAAGCCGGAGATCGACGCATCCTGCGGCAGCGGGAAGAAGAACACGCCCTCCAGCCGGCCACCGGTGTGATTGACGAACGACTCCTCGACAACGGTGCGGGCGATCTGGTCGCGGATGTCGACGGACACCTTGTGGTAGCCGACGGTCAGCGGCGTGTCCCGGCCATCAACCTTGGCCACCAGCGAGCCGATCGACTCGTTGACCACGCTTCCCTCGAAACCCTTGAGCCACAGCGGGTCCTTGTCCAGCCGAACGAGCTTCTCATCCTGCACGCGGTAGACGCCGCGGTCCTTGACCTCGACCTTCTGCTTATCGGGCCCCAGCAACTGGATGGGGGCCTTTGCGGTGGCGGCGATCCTTATCTCGCCGTCATTCAGGACAACGGCCTTGGCCGATGTCAGCTCGACCAGGCTGCCTGGCCCTACGACGATCTCCGTTTGCCCTGCCAGTCGGACGGCGGCGGCGTTGGCGCCGCGGACATCGGTCTGGAGCCAATCGCCAGGCCGCACGAGCATGCCGTCGCTGACGGGCGTCCAGCGGTTGGCCATGACCGGCTTGAGCGAGACTATGCCCTGTGCGTCGACGATCTTGCCGATCCTGCCATCCTCGGTGAGCGTGTCTCCGACGATGAAAAGTTCCTCGCGCAGCGGCTGATCGACCGCCAGCACGGTGATGGCGGCCAGCGGCGTGATTTTGCCGTCGCGGTTCTCCTTGGTCTCCAGCGAGCGGAGCAACCCGGTGGCGGCATCGACGGCGGCCTCGAGCGTGACCGGGCCACGTGTGCCCGTGTAAGTCGCGTGGTAGAGCAGGCAACTCACGCCGCCACGTTTCTCTTGACGTACAGGCCGGGCTTCCAAGGCCGCTGGCAGGTCCTTCGATTCGCCGAGCTCAAGCAGGGCCAGCGGGTCCAGACTCGGCTGGTCGGTCTTGACGTTCGTCCTGAAGAAGCCGGGCGCGCGCGACGACGCCCGGTTGGCCTTCTCATCCACCAGCCAGGCCCGGCCGCCGCGGGCGATCAGATAGGTGCCGTCGGGATTGTTCCGCCGCAGTTTGCCGGGCCGGCTGAACCAGGTTTCGCTGGTCTTGCCATCCCGGGAAATGTTCAGGTGCGCGGTCTTGACCCCGGCCAACTTGTTCAGGACGTCGCCCAGGGTCGGCTCGGCCGCCGTGCCCGGCGAGGCCAGAATCCAGACCAACGCAAGTACACCCGCGGCCGCCACGGCCGCCGTTGAACGCCATGCAATCCGGATCATGCGGGCTCTCCTGGTGAGATGTTTCGTGTGCGAACCAGCTTGGATTCTGGAAGTGGCCGGTTCCGAGGTCGTCGCCCCCACCTGGGGGCCTGGCGCGACCGATGAGCCGCCGCCGCGGATTTGACCCTCGGCGAAGTGGGCGGCGAAAACCTCCAGCGACTGGGCGTGCAACTTCCGCCGGAACTCCGGGTCGGGCGGGGGGACGTCCCGGTTGAGCGGGGCAAAAAACGCCCCAAAGAGTTTGTCGTCCCGGTCTTCCCGGTTGTCGTCATTCGTGCTCATGGCGGGCTCCCGACTTCGCCCTCAGTGGCCGGCGCCGAGGGCTTGCGGCCGAGTGTTCTTGAAAACGCCTCGCGGAACGCCCGGCGGGCCCGGGCCAGCTTCGAACGGACCGCGACGACCGAACAGCGGGTATCCTTGGCGATTTCCTCGACCGGGACATCCTCGAAGTATCGCGAGGTCAACAGAAGTTGATACTCGCTGGGCAGGTTCGCCAGCGTCGCTCGCACCAGGGATGCCTCCTCGGCCGAGAGGCATGCCTCGGGCGGCTGCGGCTGGTCCTGCTGCAATCTCCTGGCCCACGGCCCCAGCATCGCTTCGTGAAGGTCGCCGCCGGCGTTAACGCGGTCGGCCCGGCGTCGGGCGCGGAAGTACGTCCCGACCTGGTTGCGGCAGATGCCCGCCAGCCAGAGCCACAGCGTCCCGCGGCCGGGATCGAAACCCCGTGCCGACCGGGCGGCGGACAGGAAGGTCTCCTGCACCACGTCGGCGACGCCGGAGGCGTCCGGGCCGATCATCCGCCCCGCCAGACGCCAAACGCGGTCGAAGTGCGTCTGGTAGAGTGCGCTCCAAGCCTCGCTCTTGCCTGTCTGCAAGCCGACGGCGATCTGGCGGTCCGGGTCGTCGATCATTCTTCGGGCTTTCACCGCGACAAACTGCGCCACGCCCGGCGGCGATTCCGCCTGGTAAAAGCAATCGGCGAACCGCCACGTCATTTCCTGTCAAACTGCCGTCTTGGCCCTGGGCTTGGCGACGGCATCCACTTCTACTTAGACGCTCGACCGCAAGGTGTGTCGCGGGAAAACCGAAAAATTCGGCCACAGTCTTGAGCCAAGCCCGCAAACCGCATCATTTCATACAGGCACATCGCCATTATCCGGCAGGCGACCGGCTTCGAAAAAATTTTGACAAAAAACTTCGACACCCTCTTGACGGCGGTCCGTGCTGTTGTATATGATGTAATACAGTTAATACTATGGTGAGCCATGTATCTGCATCTTGACCATCACAGCGGCGAGCCGATCTACCGCCAGATCGTCGAGGCGATCAAGTACCAGGTCGCCTCCGGGCGACTGGCCCAGGAAGATCGGCTGCCCAGCATTCGCGCGCTCGCCGAGGAGCTGAAAATCAACCCGCGGACGGTCGTGAAGGCCTACGAGGAACTCCAGCATGCCGGGCTGGTCGTCATGCGGCACGGGCAGGGGGTATTCGTCTCGGTCAATCACGGGGCCACCCCGCAATCCGTCCGCCAGAAAGCCATAGCCGACATGGCCAGGCGAATGCTCGCCGAGGCGTCTCGCCTTGGGGCCCCAAAGGATGAGGTGCTCAGGATCATCGAGTCGGAAGCCAACAAAATGGAACCGGAACAATGAGCGATCACGCGGTGCGGACAGTCGAGTTGAGGCGCGATTTCGGGACGGTGCGGGCCCTGGACGGCCTGAGCCTGGATGTCTCGAAGGGAACGATACTGACGCTGCTGGGCCCAAACGGCGCCGGCAAGACAACACTGCTGCGAATCCTGATGGGGCTGATCGAGCCCACCGGCGGGCAGGCGTTCGTCCTTGGCGAGCCGGCGCGGTCTCAGCCGGCCGGCGTGGCCGGACGCGTCGCGTATGTCGGGGACCGATGTGAGCCGCCGACATGGGCGACGCCCGCTTTGCTGGAGGGCGTTCAGGCGGGCGCGTCGCGGTCCTTTGACAAAGCCTTGTTCCGGGAGTTCTGCAAGCGGCGGAGTATTTCCCCCACGCGGCCATACGGGGCAATGAGCAAGGGACAGCGGCGATGGGTGCTCACAAGCCTGGCCCTGGCGAGCCGGCCCGAGTTGATCCTTCTCGACGAGCCGGCCGACGGGCTGGACCCCGCCGCCCGCAAGGCCCTTTACGACGCGCTTCGCGATCACGTCAACGAGTGCGAAGCGACGGCCATCGTGACCACGCACATCATTGCCGACGTCGAGCGCATCGCGGATGAAGTGGCCATCATCGACGCCGGCCGAGTCATTCTGCACGGCCCGCTGGAAGACCTGCGGGACAGAGTCCGGCAGGTTGAGATGTCGGGGGGCATCTCATCTCCGGAGCTGGTTGACCTGGCGAGCGTTCTCGGCGGGACGCGGCTGGGCGAGATGAGCATCTTGTGGATCAGGCGTAACGGCGTCAGCGACGAGGAGTTGCTGGGTCGCCTGGGGCCTGACGCGACGATCCGCCACGTCGGACTGGAGACGCTGTACCTGGCAATCGCCGAGCATCGGCCGGCGGCATTGGCGGAATCCGGAAAGGGATTGGAATGATGATTGCGAGATGGGGACTTACCAGGATTCTCTGGCGGCAGGCGATGCCGGCGACGCTGGCCGGCTCGCTTGGCCTATGGGTATACTGCCTCGCCTGGCCGGACGTGATGATGGCGCGCGACCCGTGGCCCGGCCTGATCGTGCTGCTGCAATGCCTGCTGCTTGCGGCGCTGCTGGGACGATTCGAAACGCCGTCGTTCGCCTTCTTGTATTCTCGCGGCTACTCGCGCGACGCCCTGTGGGGCCACGTCATGCTCGCAAGCGCCCTGTCCGTGCTGGCGGCCCTTGTGCCGGCCTGGCTGATCGTCCGGACTGGCCTGCGGAGCCATTTGCACGACCTGCTGCAAAGCCCGTATTTTCCGATCATGGCGCCGCGCGAGGCGTGGGTGCCGCTGATCTGGCTGGGGCTTTACGTGCTGCTCGTGCCGGCCTGTCATTACGCGTGGATCCGCCGCGCCCAGCCCACCAGGGGCAGTCAAGGCGGCAGCCTGGCGGTCGTCGGGATCCTGGTTGCGCTGCTGGCTGGTTTCGATCTGGTCCGCCGCCTCGACGGCTGGTTCGCCTGGCTGTGCGGGCTGCTGTATGGGGCGGTGGTGGTTTGCCTGCTGCTGGGCGGCCGATCGCTGCATCGGTCTCTGGAGGTGCGATCATGAACCCGTGCGGAACGATCTGCTGCCTTGGATCTGCTTATCTTTGGGGAATGAGCAACTTGCTCGTCCTGGCGGCCCTGGTTGGCACGCTGCTCTGGCTGGCACGCCGCAAGGGTTGGTCGCTCACCGGCAGGCGGTACCGGACCGGGCGGTTCCTGCCGTCGCCGGCGCCGGCCGCCAGCCGGACTGCTTGCATCGTCGAGGCGGCAGTGCTCGGAGCCTCGGCGGCGATCATCATCGCCATTGTTGCGACCAACCAGAACACCGGCGGTTTGCTGGGCATGCTCGATGAGCTCCGCCCGCAGTACGCTCTGGCCAACGTCATAATGTTCATCTGCGTCGTTGCCGGGGCGGCCGTTGCCACGCTCATCATTCTGTACGGGCGGACGGCCATCGGCACGGCCGCCATGGCGTTCGTGCTGATCGGCTACGGCGTTCTGCTGAACGGCGGCAGGTATCCGGGCTCTTGGTTCCTGCCGAACCAGATGGCCTCGCCCGTTGTCGAATACACGATCGACATCGGCGGTGCGAATGTTGAAGGCGCGGAGCTCTGGGTCAACGGCGTCTACCTCGGCAAGACGCCGTACAAGACGACGCTGGATGATTTCGAGGCCAAGGTCCCGTACTGGCCCAAGCCGCCGGCGGATTATGAGACGGACAAGGTCGGAATCCCGCGGTACGAGAACCGCGGACCATGGACATCCATCCATCGGCGGTGGATTAAGTTTAATCCGCCCGATTTCCCACAATGGTCCTGCCCGCGCCCAAGCACGGCGACCACGGCCTCCAGTTCTCAGCCGAAGCCAAAGGAGTACTACGCCCGCGTGCGCTACGCCGGCGAATGGGGCCTTGCCGACGGCGGAAGCGGCTCCGGCGGCAGCGGCGGCGGGCTGACTTACCGGGCCGAGAGCCACTTCAGCGTCATCTTTCCCGAGCGTCAGAAACACCTCGACGCCTTGTTGGATAAGGCCCGCCTGGCAAATTACAAGGTGGACCGCGAATGGCTCAAGTCTCTTGAAACCTATGGCCGCGACGGGTGGAACGCCCTTCAGAAGGCGGCAGGCGATGAGCCGGAGATGAAGCACGTGCTGGCCGCGTGGGCAATCTGGCGGCACGAGCTTGATAAGGCCATCGATGCCGAAAGCGCCTGGCTCGCCTTCAAGGCCATTTGCGGCCACGCCGATGCGGCGGGGAAATACTCGACGGACAGCGTCGACGGCCTGGCCCTGGAACTCCTGGCGCCCAAACTGCCCGCAGAGCGGCTGGTGGCCCTGGCCGAAGAGACGATTCGCGAGATACAGGGCATGAATTACTCCTGGAGTCGTGGTACCGACTCAGGCCGTCCGTGGTTTTCCACCGGGGAAAGCAACTCCCGCAAGGACTCGATTCCTCCGCGGGCCTTCGTCGTGGCCCACGCAGTCTGGAAACTCAACGAGCGCCTTGTGAGCGATGAGGGCCCAACAATCGTTCAGGAGCGGATTGTCCCAGCCATCATCTGCTCACAACGGGGATTCGACGACGCGGCCGCCGTGCTTGGAGGCCCCGCGGCGTACACCTGGCTTATCCGCCATGACTGGCGCACCAGCGTCGATGTGTTGTGGCGATCATCCTCACACAACGACGTGGAATATCATTCCGGGAATCGCGTGAACCGCTGGCTCTATCTGCTGGCGAACATGCCTGGCCCCCACGGCCGGGAGTTCCGCTCGAAGCACGCCGGCGACGTCCTGCGGCTGGCGGATGAGATGCTCACTGGACCTATGGCACGGGTGGACATGCAGCCGTTGCCGTTCCTGTTCATGGACCTCGACAAAGGCAAGAACAGTCTGGCTGCGAAGTACTGGCCAAAATTCAGCAGCCACGCTCTCACTAATGACTGGCAAGCGGTGAAGGCTATGTGGCGGTACCTGGTCAGGATGGAGCCGGTTTCGACGGCCCAGCAGTATGTCGACGCATGGCGGCCAGTCACCAGGAATCAAGTGGAGAATCAATACGCAATTCCTGAGCTTGCCTCGTTGCCGCCGGCCAAGCGGCAAGAGGTGATTGACGCGATCCGCAAGGAGGTGCTGAGCGATCCACGTTACGCAAAGGGCGGGTCGGAAGAGTCCTGGCTCAGCAACATCCTCCGCGCGCTGGACGACCAGCTTCCGGACGACGTCCAGGCCAAGCGGATCACGGAGGGCCTTGTCCGCGGCGGAAAGGACGATCCCTCGCCCCAGAACGTCGCGCTATGGCTGGAGCACACCCGCCCGGACCATCCGCTGGTGGCCATGCTCGTCGCCGCCGACGCCCCGAAACTCCGGCTGCTGGCCTTGGGCGCACTGCGGGAACATCCCACGTCGGAGAATCGACAAATACTGGCAAGGCTGCTCGACGATGCCGACCCGGCCGTGCGGGCGGCGGCTGCGGAAGTCGCCGAGAGGCTCAAGGGTCTTGCGGCTGAAAGCCCGTCCCGATACGCCTCCGACTCGCAATCGGCCACGACCGAACCTTCGACTGCTTCCGCACGGGCAGTGGCGGATTGATGGGCCGGCGGCGAGAAACATTTTTCTACCGGGGGAAAAGGGGCCCCTGTGGGTGAGCCTTCTGAAAATAAAGATGCTAACCATTATTGACCGCGACGCCAACTCGAACGACCTGATCGACGACCCCGGCGCGCCGAGAGTCGCGACGTACGGCACGGGCGGCGGCCTCTCGCTCCTGCCCATCCAAAGCGGCGAGAACTCGCCGCACCTGCCTGCGGCAGGCAGGCTCCACGGGCTTCGCTCTATCGTCGCCCTCGCGCCTCACCCGCCAACGCTCCAACGCTCCGATTTGCCGTTGACCGCCCCGCCCAGCGGCGACGCCTTCATATTCCCAAGACCGCATGCGTATATCGCTCGCAAGTGGGCCTGGTTGCTCTGTTTTCCAGGAGCTACGAGCTACAGAGGAGCTACAGATGAAACTACAATAAATCCCCCCGGCGTCCGGCGAAACTTCCAGATCTTCGAGCCACTGGACTTCCTGGCCGAACTGACCCAGCACATCCCCAACAAGGGCGAGCACCTCATCCGCTACTACGGCCACTACTCCAACAAGGCCCGCGGTATGCGGTCAAGGAACGCGCCCGAAAGCCGTAGCATGGGCATCCCGCGTAGCATGGGCATCCCGCGTAGCACGGGCATCCTGCCCGTGAGTCCCACGGGCGTCCTTGGCCTGCGAAGCCTTGGCGAAGCAGGCCCGCCCGTGAAAAACCCCGCGCCGCGGCCACCCGACCCCTCTCCCTCGAAGGGAGAGGATGGCCCTTCAGGGCCAGGTGAGGGTGACCCAGACCGTCTTGCCCGCCGCCGCTGGGCCATGCTCATCCGCCGCGTATATAACGCCGCCCCGCTCCTGTGCCCACGTTGCGGCGGAACCATGAAGATCATCGCCTTCATCGAGGCACACCAGCCCGCCGTCATCCGCAAGATTCTCGAACACTGCGGGCTCCCGCTTGGGGGCCCCAAGGGCTGGCAAGACCCGCCATCCCGCGGCCCTCCCAAACCCGCCTGCCCGCCTTCCGGGCCCAAGCCCGGCCGCCAAGGCTCCCTGTCCGCCGAAGAAGGCAATCCTGACTCACGGCGCACCCACGAGGTCGATCCCGACTTCCTCGAATTCCTCCGCCGGGAGAACATCGACGAGCCCGAGCCGGTCTGGGAGCCTTGAAAAACGCCAATGCCAATCCGAAATCCGCAGTTGACCCTGCCGGATACGGTGGTACAATGCGCAAATCACGTGTGAGTTGACGCTTAACGGGTTCGGGCGGGTCGAAAGACGGGTTCGGGCGGGTCGAAAGCGGTCCGCCAAGCGTGCGAAAGGAGCACGGAAATGGCCAGCTTGTGTCCCCCTCCCCCCAAACCCCCCGCCCCCCGGCAGAGCCGCCCACCAACCCTAGGAGTAGCCGCACAATCAAATTTCCTATCAGTAAAGACGGCAAAATGACCAAGGAGCAGATCAAGGCCTTTATGAACGAGTACCGCGCCAAGCGGATCAGCCCCGAGAAGGAAGCCATGTGGAAACGCGGCGCCTCCAACGCCGGCTACCACTACCTCGGCTGCGCCAAGACCATGGCGCTGATGGGCAAGGCCTTCGCCGAGGCCATGCTCGATATGGAAAGCAGGTGAGGCGCGCGTACAACTTCAACGACAAGGCCATCGGCGCGCCGGATGCGACTGAATTGCAGGGCGAAACCATGATATCACAACACGACCGAAGCGTTCTCAAAGACCTGGCCACACAGTACAAGGAACTGTGTGACAGTGAGCGCAATCAGCAGGCCATTGCGCGATGGCGGAATCTGAACAACCTGGAGTCAGATCGCCCGCTGGTCTACTGCAACACCGGTCTTCTGGGCGGCGAGATCCGTCCCCATCTACCCCAGTGCAGAGTGGAGGATCGCGAACTGGGACACGTGGAAGGATGGCTCCTTTCCCAGTTGTGGCATGCGGCCCTGGGCGATGATCGCGTATTCTACCCCTGGTTCCAGGCCCGCGCGGAGCTGTTCTGCCATCCGGAAGGGGTCTGGGGTATCGCGCCGGATCGGATGCGGGATGCGCAGAGCCGGGGGTGGCGCAACATGCCTGTCCTGAAAAAGATGGAGGATCTTGACAGGCTGAAGGCAACCGAGCACCGCGTCATCGATCCCGATCCTCCGTTGGCCAGGAAGCTGCGAGACATCTTCGGCGGCATCCTCCCCGTTCATGTCAAACGCTCTACGGTCTATCCCGTTTGGGGCGGCACCGACCTCTCGGAAGCGCCCGGCACCCTGTTTGGCCTTGAGGAGTTGATGTATGCGATCTACGATGCCCCGGAAATGGTCCACCGATTCATGACCTTCACCCGCGATGCCGTGCTTGAGAACCTCAAGCAGGGCGAGGCGGCCGGGGACTGGAGTACGGCCGACTCCTGGTATTACCTGACTCCACCGCACTGTGATGAACTGCCGGACCCGGCGCCCAACTCCCACGGGGCCCGGCTCAAGGACCTGGCCTACTTCAGCCATGCCCAGGAGTTTGAAGCCGTCAGCCCCGCACAGCACCAGGCGTTTCTGCTCGATTACCAGATGCCCGTCATGGAGCTCTTCGGCAAGATCACGTATGGCTGTTGTGACACACTGGACACCAAGCTCGAGATATTGCGGAAGATTCCAAACCTGGCCAAGATCGTCTCGGGGCCGCTTTCCAACCCCGCATGCTATCCCGAAGGGTTTGGTGATGACTGTGTGATTTCCTGGCGTCCCCTCGGCAGCATCATCGCAACGGGGCGGTTCGACGAAGACCTGCAGCGCAAGCAGATACGCGATGGTCTCGAAAAGCTCCGAGGGTGCCAGGTCGAAGTCCACATGCACGAACCCATGACGGTCCAAGGCGATGTCTCCCGCATCTCCCGGTGGGCTCAAATCGCGCGCGAGGAGGCCGAGCGGGCGGTGTAGTGGTCCGGGAAAGCAGATTCCTGGTTGTGTTTGACCTGACGGCGAAGAAGTTAATGACGCCGCAATGATTGGACAGAAAACTATTCTCCAGGCAAGGAACAGCAAATGACTACACCAAAGAATGACCGTAAGGGACAAAGAGCCGCTTTGTCGATGTTGGTTCTTTTGCCGCTCATCACGGCGATTGCCTCTGCAGAGGCCCAGGCACCATCTGAGTACTACACCGAGCCGCAGATCTACGGCATGCGCCCCAATCCAGCCCAAGAGTATGAAATGGGTCCGATCGGCGTGACCGGCATCGAGGCGCGTATCTATCCGGGTGTCTTGGTTACCGTGGAAAAGACCCAGCCGAACACCCCGGCCGACGGCAAGTTCAACAAGGGCGACATCATCGTGGGCGTCAACGGCGTGGCGCTCAAGGGCAAGAACCCGCTGGTGGCGCTGGGCACGGCGATCACGAACGCCGAGGCCAAGGACGGCGTGCTGGCCTTTGACGTCAAACCGGGCAAGGACGGCCAGGTCAAGACGGTCACCGTCAAGATCCCGGTGCTGGGCGCCTACAGCGACACCTTCCCGCTGAACAGTGCAAAGTCCGAGAAGATCATCAAACAGGCGGCCGAGTTCTATTCGAGCAAGGACCGCCTGAAGAATCACGGTTACCTCAATGGCCTGGCGTGTCTGTTCCTGCTTTCCACCGGAGATGATGCATACGTACCCCGCGTAAAGCAGTACTTTGCCCAGTTTCTGAAGGATCCCAATGGGTGGGGCAAGACCGCCTGGGATGATGGTGTTCAGGGGGTGGGAGATATGACCTGGGACAACGGCTATAACGGCATCGCGTGCGGCGAGTACTACCTGCGCACCGGCGACAAGTCGGTCTTGCCGCTCCTCCAGTACTATTGCGACGACGCCAAGAGACGGCAGCATTGGGGCAAGGGCTGGCAGCATTGGGGCTATGGCATTAACCCCGCGTATGAGGGCGCCGGCGGTTTGATAAACTCCGCCGGAACGCAGGTGCTGACGACGCTGCTGCTGGGCAAAGAGTGCGGCGTCAAGGTAGATGACAAGACGCTACTGGGCGCATTGACGTTTTTCTACCACTTTGCGGGCCATGGCGCAGTTCCTCTTACGGACACTCGCAACTGGTTCATCTTGCGATCGGGCGGAAGAGACGGGGGAGTTGCCGCGGCCATGCAGATCGCCTCCGGCGCACAGGGCGATGTCTCCATCTACAGGGAGGCCATGGAGTATCTGTCCCTGTCCGCACTGACCAGTTGGCCGGCCAGGGCGTATAACTGGGAGGTCATTTGGGAGAGCCTGGCCGGGCCGCTCGTGCGCCAATACGATCCCGACACGTACTATAAGACGATGCGGCGCTTTGAGTGGTGTTTTGATCTGGGCCGGCAGGCATCCGGTGCATTCTGGTTCCATCCGGACCACCCTTCTCTGGATCCCACGGATGAGGGCATTTCGCTGGCGTTGGCCTATACGGCGCCGCTGAAGACCCTGCGCATCACCGGGGCTGGGCGTTCCAAGCACGCGAGAGACTTCACGCTGCCCGAGAACCTGTGGGGAACCA
>Ga0315285_10001818_pt1 | contig 22383 bp, 25 predicted proteins | sample YL17G09_36_MG_FD_203698 | JGI IMG/M metagenome (GOLD analysis project Ga0315285, IMG submission 203698) | Sediment microbial communities from Yellowstone Lake, YNP, Wyoming, USA - YL17G09_36 | ecosystem: Environmental > Aquatic > Freshwater > Lake > Sediment | place: USA: Wyoming | collected... | reverse complement strand
ACCAGCAAAATGGCGGCTGCCTCAAAAAGACATAATACCCCTGCCGAAACAGGCCTCCTGTTGAAGCATAAAAATACAGACAGTATTGCTATGATCAGTATATAAACGGCTCCTGTCGCCGTAGACGGTTCGCGGAAAAAGCTTTTTGAAAGCAATGTGTTTAAAGTAGTCGCCTGGATAATAGTACCGGCTGTCCTTTTGCCTTTACCAGGGCCAGATGAATAGTATAGCGGCGTAGGATGCTTATCCTCGTGCAGAAACAATGTCCCGATTATGACAACTTTATCTTTAAATAATCCCTGTTTGTCAGTGCCTTCTTGGCTTAAGCGGTATATTTCGTCAAACGGGTAATTTGGGATCCCGCTGGCAAGCGAGTAATCGATAAGTATCGTGCGCGCCGGAACTGGCAGCTCGGATTTGGAAAATTTATTTGCCAACAAGAACGGGAACGAATCGTATTTCATTTTATTTTCTTTAAACCATAACACCTGCCTGCGTATAAAATCATCTTTGTCCTGGGTGAGGCTAAAAACAGCAAGGTTATCCTGCCCGGCAGCTGCCATGTATGTCCACAGGGGCGCGCTCTCTTTTGATGAAAAACCTATGACTACATCCACACCCCTTTTTCTTGCATCCAGGATCGCTTTGGTATAGACGCTGTCATAACCGCCCTTGACCCTTTCTTCAAGCGAAATGCTGGGAAGCTGTATATCAAGCCCTATTACACGCGCACCGGACTTCACCAGGAAATCGATCACCTCTGAAATATAGGTATGATAAAAAATGATCGGCTGGTTTATGTTCTTGTAGCTTTTTTCGTCGATAGTGATAAGCGCGATATCTTTTGAGGCGGGTTTTGCCGGTTGTTTTTTAAACAGGAACCTGAAATCTATCGACCTTAGCTCAAGCATGTTCCAGGTCCCTTGCCCTGGCATGATCTTATGGTCTGTAAAAATGACCAGCACAAAAACAAGGACCGCTATCCACAAGTAAGAAATGACAAACTTTTTGAGCATTCTTTTCACCAAGAGTTGGGATGCACGCTTTTCATTATATGCGCGCCTGTGTGGGAAGGATCATCCTCCGGCATGACTATTTCTTCTTCTTTTATTTCAACATCAGAAGGCACCTGCTCTGTCTTAGTCATGCCGACTGTAAAGCTTTTGCCTTGCGGCCATTTCTCTTCCCTGGCTGAATCGACGTATAAAACAGTCAGCGTTGAATTTTCTTTCGTCTTTACAATATCGCCGGGATACAGCAGATCGCCTGAAACAATGACTTTTTCTTTTGCCTGGTCTGCTTTAGGCTGCACCAGCACTGTACCGTTGACGTCAAGCGCTATTGCGGTATAGTCGGTATCCTCGGCAAAAGAAACCCTTAAAAACAACACGGTTGAAAATAACAAAATAAGAAATAATATTTTTTTGTACATTTATTCGTTTCCCTCCTGCGCATCGCTTGTAGTCCCCTGGATTTCAATAGCGGGAGGCGGGGGTGGAGCTTCCACGCCTACGCCTACTGCTTCATAAACGACATAACCGCCCATATGTTCGCCGGACTGTCCTTGCGGCAGGATCACTTCATCGGTCGATACTTCCACGCCGGGAGGGACATCTTTTGTCCCCGAGTCACCTACCGAAAATTTCATGCCCCCGGGCCATTTTTCCTCCCGGTTGGTTTTAAGATAATTGATCGTCAGCGTAGATTTTTCGGCGACAGCCACAATATCTCCCGCATAAAGCACATCGCCTGCATTAAGAGAAACTTGTTCGCCTTTGCCGCCGCGCTGCACTGTCGCATTGCCTGTCATGTCCATGACCACGGCGCTGTAGATTCTAGGCATCTTGCTCTTCATTACATATCCTCCCATATGCTCTTCTGTCTCCGGCTCTTCACCTGTGACGCTGGGGTTTTGTTGTTTTGCGCAAGAGATGTTCGCGATAAACAACAGGGATAATAAGCAGCTGAGTACAATAGATTTTCTTAACATTTACCTGCCTCCTTTTTTTTCCTTCAAAAATTCCATCAGGCGATTTTCCGTCCTGGAAAAACGTTGCGCCTGGACTTTAAGGATCTGGATAGCGATGTCAGGGAATTCGCGGATTATCTCATACAGTTTTTCTTTGCTGATCACGCCGACCAAAGTTTCCTTGCTAGCCCTCACTGACGCTGAGCGGAATCCCTCGCCAAAAAGCGCAAGCTCCCCGAACATCTCCCCCTCGCCCAATTTATTCATAATAACGGTTTTGCCTTCAAGCAAACGAAAGACTTCCACCTCACCGGAATATATGATATAAGCCTCGTCGCCCTCATCGCCTTCATTGATGATCATCTCGCCTTGTTCGTAAATAACATTCCGCATGGCCAATGAAACTATTTTAAGCTCGTCGGATTTCAGGCTTTGAAAAAGCGGCGTCTTCCTTAAATATTGGATCTCTTTTTCTGTCGTAAGTTTCATTTAATTAGACTCGCTATATAGTTTTTTAAACAGCCCTTCCTTCGCGATCAGCTCATCGAAACTTCCTTGCTGGACTATTTCCCCCCTGTCAAATACAATGATCTTGTCAAAATTTTTGACTATATTTAAACGGTGCGCGATGGAAATCACTGTTTTACCGTTAAATCTTTCCCTGATAAGCTCTGTTATGCGCGCCTGGCTAGAAGCGTCCAGGCTTGCGGTCGCCTCATCCAGTATTAAAATGGATGGATTCTTAAGCATTATCCGCGCGATAGAAACCTTCTGTCTCTGCCCGCCGGATAACCTGTTTCCCCTCTCCCCTACATTAAATTCAACGCCCAATTTCAGGATCAGCTCATCAAGCCCGGCATCTTTGGTTATTTTTTTAATCAGGTCGTTTACTAATAAATTAGCCTTTTGCCTTAAAGGGTTGACACTGCCGAAACAGATGTTTTCCTTTATGCTTATTGAATCAAGATATTTCTCAAGGTCAAAAAACTTAAGTTTTTCCTCCAATGCCTGCGGAAGATTATTTTTAAACGACCTTCTGACTTCTATTATATCATTTTTTAATTTTTCATCCAAAAGGTCTTGTTTTGATTTGCCGGGAATATAAGTGTACGCCAAATCAAGGATATCCGCTACTTGCGACTGGTCGAGATCTTTCATATTGATAGACCCCTCCTGCCCGATAGCTATCTCCTGGTTGATCTGCACCCTTTTCTCGACTTGCGACCTGTTAAAACCTAAATGTTCCAAAAGACGCGATTTTTTCTTATAAAGATTCTCCAGAAGAAAATTATCTTCCCGCGCCAGCTGTATCCCGATATCAAAAAGCTTATCCAACAGGCCGCTTTCCTTAAGCTGTCCGTTGAGATGCGTTTTGGAGAATTCCTTAGTGGAGCCAAATCCTTCTATTATCGCAGGTGTTGGGCAAAACGTGATATTTTCAATTATGCTGCAATATTCCATGAATTTGTTTTCGTCATAATGCTCCAGATATTGCTCTTCCCTGCTTAACTTATCTTTAAGAAGGAGTTTTCTCGCCTTTATGACCTTTGTTTTATTATCATCTGTCGCGAGCGCTCCTTCAAGCTTGGACCTTAAGCCCAATTCATAGATATCATCCCAAAGACCGACCTGCTTGATTATTTCCAGGATCTGTTCATCAAGTTTTTCCAAACTGTCAATATCATCGAGAAGTGAAAAATCGATCCATTCCTCCAGCCGGCTGCTGTCCGCGCCTTTTTTACGCAGCAATGCATAAAGAATATTTTTCTTTATCGTATCATTGAATAAAAACGGGCCCTGGCTTACCTGGCCTATTTTTGACCTTAGATCATATAAACGGATAGAATCGACATTTTCTTTCCCGAAGAAAATGTGCCCTCCAAGCGGCTTGTAAATCCTGCTGATAAGAGCGCTTGTGAGGCTTTTCCCTGAGCCGGAGGTCCCGACAAAAGCCACTTTCTTGCCGCTTTCTGTTTCAAACTTTATGTCCTTTAATAGCATCTCCCTGTCATTAAAGCCGAATTTGACATCTTCAAAAAATATGCTCCCGGTCGGAACTGCGGCCTTTTTGTCGCCCGGGAGGATCTCGCTCTCTTGCGCCAAGCAAAGGTAGTCATCCAGCTTCTCAAACCTCACCTTTACTTCCTGCCACTCCTGCAGGAAATTTACAAAAGAATCCAGGGGTTCATAGAGGCTGTTTATGACGCCGATTGAAGCTATAAGAGAGCCCACCAGGATCTCTCCTTTAAGGCACAATAACCCGCCGTAGAAATAAACCAGTAACGGGCCTATCCAGCGGATAAGTTTCATAAAAAATTTCAACAGACCGGCAGTCTTTGCCAAACTCATATTTATTTTGATCGATTCGTCATTCCTGCCTTCAAATCTTGCCTCTTCAAAACGGTAAGTCTGGTTCGCCCGGACGTCGCCAATCCCTGAAAATGTCTCCAAAAGATAATTAGCCGTTTGCCCCAATGTGTCGCTGTATTGCACGCTCAACTCCGCAAGCCTGCGGTTTAATTTAGGCAATATAAATATTATCGTCGGCAGTGTGATGACCGCCGCTATTGCCAGCTTCCAGTTCAGGCAAAATATATAAACAGTGTAGAAAATTATCATTACTACATTCATTACCGGCAACAGGAAGACCTTGGAAAAAAATTGTCCGATGCATGCCACATCATCTGTGACCGCGGAAAGAAGCAGGCCCACCTGATTTCTGTTATAAAAATCCTGCGGCAGCCGGATGAAATGGCTGAAGAGGTTCATGCGGATATCTTTTAATGCCGCCTGTGTAAGACGGCTGGATATGACCGCTATCACGTAGCTTACCGCGCCGCCCGCGAAAATAGTGACCAGCATAAATATAGACAGCATAAAAAGGGTATGATGGGCGCTGCTCCCTGCGGAAGGCGCTGTTGTGACGACATTGATGATCCTGCGGCCAAGATCGATGACAAGAAGGCTTATAAGCGTAGAGGCAATGGTGATCAAAAGAAGTATCACGCCTTGGGCAAAATATTTTTTAGCCAAACTTTTCGCAAGCTTCATAACCCTTAGCTCCTAATTAGAACAAATTCCCGCGCGATTATTTGCGCAGAAAAGATGTCGTCCGCTCAAATTGATCTTATCAGCATAAACCGGTTTTTTATTTTTGTTTTCCATTGCCTTTGGGCAACGCGGGTCAGGGGCATAGACCGAACCTCTTGAATAAAGTGAATACAAGAAACAGCCTGTGCGGCATCTGTCAAAATCCTCGCAAGAAGCGCAAACTTTGGATACCTTATCCCTGGCCGGCCTGAAAATACTAAGATGCTTTTCTGACTTCCAGATCTTGGACAGGGGTTGCTTGCGCACGTTGCCGATGACCATCCTCTTGTCATGGCCAAAACGGTCGCATACTGTCACATCTCCATTCGCTAATATGCCCAAACCGCTTAAAGCATGCCTGCAGCAACGGAACCTGCCTTGTCCCCATTTCTCGCCGCTTAAAATCAATGTGATCTTTATCTCCTGCCCAAACAACCGCCTTTTTGACTCAACCACATTTTTAAGATTTTCTAGATCATTTTCACTGATAAAATAAGGAGATTCACCGCGCCCTTGCAGGCTTGGCTCGAAATTGCGCAGCCTGATATCCTTGACGCCTAAACCGGCGCATCTGTCAATAAATTCACCCGCGCTACTAATATTGTTTTTGATCAATACTGCCTTGACAGAAAGCGGTATGCCGCAACTGGCCGCTTCTTTGATCGAATCAATGACAGCGCCGCAGGCAAAAGAAGCCCTGGTCATCTTTTTAAAAATATCAGGGTTAAATGTATCAAGGCTGACCTGGATACTTCCCAAGCCTGCATCCTTAAGCTTGCTAAGCGCCCCCGCAGACAGATTGGTGCCATTGGTTGCCAAAGCCGCGTGCATCCCCAGGGAAACACAGCGCGCTATCAATTCTATAAAGCTTTTGTTCAGCGTGGGCTCTCCTCCTGTAAATGTGCAACGCAAGACTCCCAAAGCAGCTGCTTCTTCCAGGACTCTAATAAATTCCTTGTAATCCAATTCATTTTTTAACGTTTTAGGTTCGGATTCTACAAAACAATAACAGCAGTTCATGTTGCAACGTTGGGTAAGATAAAGATCCATTTCCGCAGGCCAGTCATACGGCATGCCTGTGGCCCAGGGATTGCCCGACGGCATATAAGCCTGTTTCGCGAAAATAACAGGATCCGGTAATTTTATAGGTTCGCGCAGCGGAGTATTTCTTAAATGCAAATAGTTTTTTGAAGACTCCTTCAGGAAACATTCCAGGCTATCTTTAGATGTTTTTCGCACATTCTCAAGAGTTTGCGACAGCTCAAGTATCTGGTTTACCGAGAAGCGGCCGTTGCAAAGCGATATCAAAAAAGCATAATATGGATCCAATGGAAGCTGCGCCCCGGAATGCAGATCCATCAAAATAGCATAATCCTTGCACGGCACAAATGCCGTTGTCTTATTCAATACCGGGAAAGTTTGTTTTAGTTTAATAGCCATAAGTTTCTAACCACAGACCAACACCGGATTATCCGAAAGCTTGACCTTCGGACAGTGCGGGTCAGGAGCAAACGGGTTATCTGAATAAAGCAAAGCGTAGGCGTGGCAGCCGCCGCGGCAATTAGTGAAATGTTCGCATTTAATACAGGTGTCTGTGAGTTCTTCTTTGGACGGATTTACTATGTTTTCTGCCGCATCACTGTTCCATAGATCCTTTAAAGAAGTTTCGCGTATATTGCCGATTTTTAAAGCATCCACGCTTGGCAGCAATTCGCACGGCCCCACATCACCGTTTGACTGGATAACCATGCTTGAAATAAATCCGCCGCAGGTCGTGCAATCTTCAGGAAGCTTTTTCCATTGCATAGGCCTTTTTAGGCCAGATCCCATGATCATGACAGTATCGCCAAAACGTTCTTTTGCCTTATTGACCATCTTGAGCGAATCACTTCGCTGCTGTTGGCTCAACAGCATGTCTTTGCCTCCCCTGCCAAATGGCGCGTTTCCATACGGTTCAAAACTGATCACGCGCACGCCTAGATCCGCGCAGGTTGCGGCAAGTTTTTCTATAAATTTATAATTCGAAGCAGTGACCACGGATTTGACCATTACCTCGATTTTTGCGTTTGATAATTTGCGGATATTATCCAGGACTTTTTCAAATCCGTTTTGTATTCCGGTCAATTCGTAAAACAACTCTTCCTGTACTGCATCCAGGCTTACTTGTATCCTTGTCAATCCCGATTTGGCTAGCGCATCTATTATTTTATCGTTTAAGTCTAATCCGTTAGTGCTTATATAAGGATAAATGCCTGTTTCCAATAATCGTGACACAATCGGCGCAAAACCTTCGTGCAAAGTCGGCTCTCCGCCTGTCACAAAACACCGCACAACTCCCATGCTTGCCGCTTGTTCGATGATATCAAGCCATTCTTGCGTATTTAACTGGGATTCGACGCCGTGGCCTGCATTGCGAAAACAGTAAATACAGCGCATATTGCACTTTTCAGTTAACACAGCTACCAAAAATAAAGGATCAGGATATCGTTTGCCTTTAAGAGTCTGTCCCTTCAGGGCTTCTTTAAGGATTGATCCAGGCTTACACGGGGGTTTTATGGGTTTTATGGGTTTTATGGGTTTTATGGGTTTTATGGGTTTTATGGCTTTTATATGGGCAAGCGGTCCTATTGCGAACATTTCTTTATCAAGACATTTTTTTAATATAGGCTTTATTTCTTGTCTTGCCTGAGAGGGAGAGATCTCAAACGTATGACTTACTAAATCCAAAATCTGCGATAAGCTAAATTTGCCATAGCAAAGACAAAGCGCAAATGCCTGCTCTACCGAAACTCGCAATTGCCTGCCTGTCCACTTATTGACTATCAGGCAGTGTTGCCCCCATTGTTTCAGGCATACATCTTTTGTTAATTGCGGAAAAGTCTCTGCTTCATCATTACAAGACACTATTCTTTATCTCCTTGCTTCTGACAACACAAAGCCGGCGACATAATAAGGTCACCGGCTTTGTGTCTTTTTATTTTAGATATCTGTCCATGCTATACATGGTTCACAGCCACCGTATACTGCCTGACCTTCTACATCTCCACGACGGGCTTTCTTCATTACCGGAGCAGCTTTTCTGCGGAATTTCTTGAATTCAGCAGTTACTTTTTTGAGCTGCTTTTTAAGACGTGCTACATCTTTTGCAGTTGCCATTTTGCTCACCTCCTCTTTTTAGTTTGTTTGTTATCGCAATCTTGTGAAATCTTATCAAGCACCGCCTTTACATGACAGCTGCGGATATCAGGAAAAACACTAAGTAAAAGCGCTGCTATCCCCGTTACATGCGGCGTGGCAAAGCTGGTCCCCGAGCTGCGATGGTATTCCCCGTTGAGATATACCAGCTCCAGGTCCTGCCCCCTTGCGCCGTATTGGATCCTGTTTTTCAAATAACGCATCACTCTATATTTATCTTTATAATCTTCGCAGTCTACGCTGATGACAGATGAGAACATCGCCGGATATCCCAAGGGCCCAAAGTTACGCTTCGAAACGACCAGGATAGCGTCCTGCACATAGGCTTGCTCGCATAGATCGAAAAGCGCCGGGACAAATTTTTCGTTTATGGTGGCCAAGCTCATATTGATAAGTTTATATTTTTTATCCAGCGCCCAGCGCAGCCCTGCTATTAAGGCCTCGCCTGAGCCTGCGTTATTTTCTCCCAGGACCTTTACGCTTGTTATTTCCACACCAGGGGCGATATCCAATATTATTCCCGCAACGCCGCTGCCGTGGCCAAAGGAGTCAGAACTTTTTTTACCAGGTATTTCCTGGCACCTGATTTTTCCGTTATGGTCATGGACGACGCAGGCCCTTTTTACTTTTCCGCGCAGAGCCGGATGCGACGCGTCAACGCCGCTGTCAACAATAGCTACCTTTACCCCTTTACCGGTACTATTGTTGACTAGCCACTTTATATTTAAACGGGGATTTATAAGCTGCATTTCCATCCCAACTCGCCGGCGATCCGGCCGATAGTCTCGACTAAATCCGCGCAAAGCGGCATTAAATCTTTCCGCTTTTGAGAAAGCTGTCCAAGATTGCGCGCAATATCCACAGCTGCTTTATCAGAAGGCTTTAAAAACTTGCCCGCGCCTTTTCCTCCCAGGAGTATATTGCGCACAGCTTCTTCGCGCCTGCGCTGGCGCATGACCATGCCGCAAAGCTGGGCAAAACGGCTATAAAGTTTTACATCCTGGCTTGAAAAAATCCGGCCTTTTTTAAAAGAAACTGCTGTGATCACGCCGACAACTTCACCCTCGACAAGCATCGGAGCGGCTAATACAGCTTCTGGTTCATTTGGATGCTTCTTTTCATAATCTGCCTGTTTTACGCCGTGATAAGTAGGGGCCCCTGTCTGGGGCTCTCCTGTTGACGCGGCTAACCCGGTAATACCCTTATGCATCGAAAAACGCTGCCCCTTAAGGCGCTGCTGGACTTCATGCCCGCCGATGGTCATCATAAATTCAAGTTCCTGCCTTTTCCTGTCCAGCAAAAGAAGCGACCCTTCATCAGCATTCATCATGCCCACCCCTATTTCCATAATAAGGCGCAGCAGCTCGTCGTCTTTTAGCTCTTCTCCGAAAGATAAATACGCGGCAAGCGCCACAAGATTCTTAAGTGGGAGCTTTTCGCTTGATGCTTTCTTCTTAGCCATATATTCTTCCTCTAGAGGCCCTCTACCTCCATGTTGCGGGGATGATCGATGGTAAAGCCGAACAATATTTCTTTCTTTCCCTTGGGCTCTAGCTCGAGTTTCCACACGTACACGCCTTTTTTATCTTCCCAATCCTTCTGGTCAGGCGCGATATTCATATCATCCATCTTTACCTTGATGCGGTCGTCCTGCGAAACAGGCATCGAGTCATAAAGCTGCATCTTGATTTTTTTGGATTTGTAATTTTCAACCGTGATCTTATACCTGAATTTGGTGCGCTTTGTAGTCGAAGGAATATTTCCTATCAGGGTCTCATCCGCCTTCTTCTCCAAAAGCTCTCTTTTTACTTTCACGTTTTCATCGGCGCCTAAATAAAGATCAAACTCTTCCCCCGGGCCGATATTATCTATACTGGATGAGCCGACAAAATCACCTTCCAGGAATATGTTTACATTTCCTGAAAGAAGTTGCAGCTTCGGGTCGTTCTTCACGTGGCTTCTAAGATACGCTAATTCAGACGTGCGCGGGTAAGATGAATATTCAAAATCCGCCTTCAAGACCTGCGATATTATTGACAATTTATGGTCTGATCCGTCAGATTTTACCGTGGCCTTTAAAGGCAGCTTGTAATTTATCGCGATACCTTTTTCCTCGACTGTCGTAACAGGAGCAGGCGCTTCTTCATACCCGCCCATTCCGCTGCTTTGTGCCGAAACCTCATAGGCAACCATTGCTTTTTGCATGCCAAAGCCGCTCTTGCTTTCTCTATACACCACCGGCTTAATGGGGCTTAAAGTCCATGAATAAGGCTCGGACATCGTTCCGCCGAGCGTCGGCTTTGCTGTCGATAGCGTGATATCCACGTCCTGCCACTCTTCGCCTGTTTTTTGGTTTACAATCCCGTACACCATGAATTCTACTTCGCCTTTGTCAAAAGCCGCCCTTGCGTCATATATCGGCTGCCACCACGCGCCCCTGACCAGGTACGAAACCGTCAATTCCAGGTTCCCTGCTTTTAGGACTTCAAGCTCGATAATAACAGACCTGCTTTGCTTTTTTGCGTTACCTATGATCTCAGCCAGTTGCCTGTTTAACGCGTCGATTTTTTTCGACGCCTCTCTTATTTTTATATCGGTGTCCATTATCGCCGAATAATTTTCTTTTAATTTCGCGCTCAAATATTTAAGCGTGCTGTCCATGTCCTGGGTGGAAGGTATTTTTGTGACAAGGTCCTTTGATATCTGGTCCCCCGAGAACAGCCTTATGGAATCCAGGAACTTTCTTTCATCAAGAAGAACGGCCTTTGCGTCATTTAGCTGTTTTACGCTGTCCTGCAGGTCCATGATCTGTTTTTTCAATTGCTCTATATCCTGCGAAGGCACTTCTTCCAAAAACACGGTTTTGACCTGCGCGCCGTAAATTTTCGCCGAAGCGTCGCCTTTTGCGGAGACCTTTATGGAATTCTCGTCAAATTCCGGTATTATATCGGAAAATACCGCTTTACACACCCCTTGTTTTACCTGCAGCGAACCCTCGCGCGTGATAAGGGCTGAATCCGGGTAGACAACGACTTCGCCTATCTTAGACTTTACCGCGATATCGTCCGCCGCGTATAACGCGCCTGCAAATAATAAAACCAGTCCTGCCGCGATTACAGTTTTCATCGCTTTCATTTTTTAACCCTCCTTTTTCTTGTTCCTGACCTGTCTGTTTTTAAGCATCTTTCTTATTTCTTAAAAAATATAGAATAAGCGCAACCGGTAAAATTACGCCTAACAATAAAGGAACTGTTGCTGATCTTACCCTATCCATAAGAGTCGGTGTTTTAAATAACCAAAATGACCAATGGAAATACGCCAAATACAAGCCGAATAAGAGATATACAAAATTATAGAAAATAAACAACTTCTTCGCTCTTGCGTTCTTAAGTAAAATCCCTATGCCGGACATTATCAGGCCTATCAGCGTAATAATGGCAGCCATGCCAAGCGCCACGTCAAACATATGCTTTTCTGAAAGTAATTCCAGGGGTTTTAAAAAGTAAAAAAGCACATAGAAGTAAAATATGGTTAAAACAATTAAAACTATCCTGGTCACTTTATTGATTTGCATATATTTATTTTACAATATGAGATTAAACAGGCTCTGCCGTAACGGCAGTGCCATAACACAACACTTCTGAAGCAAGCTCCTGCAAAGGAGTTGTATCGTAACGCACGCCTATTATTCCATTGGCGCCAAGCTCCTCGGCATGTTTTATCATAAGTTCAAAAGCTTCCGCGCGGGCTTTTTCGCAAAGTCCGGTAAAAAGTTTAAGCTGGCCTCCGCCCATCATCTGGAAAGTGCCTTTAAACATCCCTCCCCAAGAAAGAGAGCGCACAGTTATGCCCCTGACAACGCCTAAATCCTTAGTGATCCGGAATCTATCAAGCGTAAAAGCAGTTGTTATCATGGAATGCTGCATATCTACTTACCTCCTTAACATATTTCTATGTCACAACTTACAGTATGAATTGTTATCTTACCTTGGGTCCGTTACACGCCCCATGAACAAAATGCTTGCTGAGCTGTTTTCGCGGATAATATAAATAAATGGATGGTCAGCCTTAAAAACAGGTTTCATAATGGCTACGCTCTTAAGCGACATCACAACAGCGGTTGCTGCCGCGGCCTCTGTCCCCTCTTCATTTACGTCGATGAAACCCTGGTGTATTACCCTGGAAATATAAAGTTCTTTCCTCGGTTCCATCCCTGAAAAATCCGCGCTAAAGCCAAACGCGTCGGCCATGCCCATCTCCTTTAAGACGTCGCCAAGCGAAAATCCTTTTGTCATTTTAAATCTCGGGAAATAAACCTCGACCTCTGTCGGATGCAGTTTTGCCAGCAGGTTTTTGACACCGTCTTTGGTGAATGATTCTTCCAGTTTCGGCAATCCATCTATTTGTTTTGGTAAAAATACGATCATTGATAATTCATCGTCGATATAAGGCATCTCCAGGACCTGGATATCATCGTCTTCGGCGTATTTAAACTTCGCTGCCTGGCTCATCATCGGCACCTTGACTTCTTCGCCTGTTTCCAGGCTAAACGGCATATCTTTTGTGCTTTCTTTCTTAAACTGCGATGCCCATTTTCCCTTAAAATAAATGGCGTTGGTCAGGACCAACCTTACAAGAGGATCCAATATCTTGGGCTTGATCAATTCCTTTATTTTGTCGTTTGTCTTCTGCTCGACCCATTTATTTATCGCCTGACGCGCTTCTTCTGTTTTACTTGCATAATCGACATTTCTTACTTCCGCGTCATAATTTGTTCTTGCTATATCGACGAAAGCCTTGAGAAATTCATAGCCCTCTTGCGGCCATAAGGCATTCGCGGTATTGATCTGGCAATTTCCTTTTTTGTTTATCTGGTTTATCTCTTTTATTAACTTTGAGTATTCAGGATGGAACGGCCCCTGGTCCAGGCTGAAATGCAAGACTTGCGCCATCTGCTTTTCAGTATTTGCCCTTGCGCCCGCGTAGGTCATGGCAAGAGCCGTCGAAATACTAAACGGAGAAAAAAACAGGTTCCCCTTCTCGCTTTTTAAGTTTTTATATAGATCAAAGGCGAAGGCATTATTGCCATCTACTATCGACTCTTTGGTTATACCGTTTTCTGCAAATAAATCAGGGATCCCTAAGTTAAATAAAATCATCGTCAAAACCAATATTGAGCATATTCTTCTGTTCATTTTATTTATCGCCTCCATATTTAGTCCGGCTCTTGAGTCATTGTAATTTATTATTCTAACGCTGGAATATGGCCTGGTCAACGAGAAAGTCTCATATGTCCCTAATTCTTTTTATTTTCCCCTTCCAGTCTCTAACATCCTTACTAATGGTATGCCATTATCACCTGAAGGGATGTAGGCAGTCGTATGGTTGGGGCTGCCCGCCCCCCTATTCCCTCTTTGTAAAGAGCAGGTTTAAACTCTTTTCTTAGATTTAATAGAATATTTGACCAAAAATATTGTCTGCAATAAAGCTAACCCGAAAAAGACAGTACCAAAAATACTCATCAACCTGTTATTGCTAATAAAAAAGGTAAAAATAGACGCGGATGTCATGATAATAGCTCCTATTAGCAATAGAATGCTGGTCCTTATTCCCATCGAAGCGGCCGCACTTTTTAAACCATCTCCGTATTTCATCTTTTCCTGGGTTTTCTCTTCATTCAAAAGCAGCTGTCTTATCGTGACCGCATATAAAGGCAAGAGAATAGGAAATAAAACAAAGGCGAGTGGACCAAGTAAAACAAAAGACACGATAATGGCAACAAAGGAAATTGTGTAGTATTTCATCAAAAACTTTTTTATTTTTGATTCGTTTTCTTGCGAAACAATATAACCGCAGCCAAATATCCCATATGGATAAAATATTGTTTTGCCATCTTCTCTTTTTTTAAAGCCTGCACTTGTTAAGCCATCAAAGTATCCCATAGCCTCCTCCTTTTGTGGTGTTTAGTGCCTGCCCTGAGCGACCTGTGGTGAACCAAGTCGAACCAAGTCGAAGGGCTTGCCTCGCCAACGCTTTAATGGCGGGCCCATCCTGAGCGACCTGTGGTGAGCGACCTGTGGTGAACCAAGTCGAAGGGCTTGCCCCGCCCCTTTTATTTCTCCTATTTTATTACATCCGAGACCGCGTCCCTGTACATGCAAAAATCGCAATCTTCCCCGGCCTTGGGGATTGTGTCGCTATTGAGGCACTTGTGGATATCGCCGATGATGCCCTCCACCCAGCTATCGTCGCCGTCATACGGGATGAGTGTCAGATCAAATTCCAGTTTACCGTCAAATTTAGCCAGCTTGGTATTTCCATTGCAATAGACGAAATACCCGGTATCTGAAACGGTAAGGCCATTTCGCCTGAGAAGCCATTGATAAATTTCCATCTGGCGCTTGTATCCATCCTGCCAATCTTTGTCTAGCGCTATTATCTCTTCGTTCTTGCTTGTTGACTTGTAATCAACGACAAAATACTCACCCTGCTTATTTTGCCAAAGATCATCGATAGCGCCGAAGATGATAAAATTTGTCTCTTTGTGCAAGGTCTGCACACCCTTAAGGTTGAGCCGCCATTCATCAAGCTTTGGATGCTCAGCAGGAACTGCATCTATCTTATATTTCTTCATAAGCGAATGGGGTTCGCCTGCCTTACGCAAGAGGTCAAATTCTTTCTTAAGAAGCGTGTCAACTGCAGTATTTAACGTAAAAGGAAATCCTGGTGGCCTATCGACGCCAAGTCGACGGTCAAGATAGAAGCACCTGGGGCACTGCATATATAGCTCTATTCTGGATCTACTTAATTTAAAAGGGGCTGAACTCGCCGGATCATATACGTTCTTTTCTCTTTTTGGAGTATAGTATTCTGACATATAAAGTCTAAACCTGCTTTTGGTTGAAGCGATTCTCTCGCGCCAACCTATTCACCTAATGGGGTGACACTTTTTGGACCGTCCCCTATTTCCACTAATTAAAACCCCCCTACTAAAATAGTAGAGGGGTTGTTATTTGCTTGCTGGTGCAATGTAGCAGATGCTCATGATCACTAATCCCACCAGCTAGACTTAGCGAATAGACCATCTACTATTATGGTTATTTTTAGTATACTCTATGTTCATTATCTTGTCAAATTTTTTATTCTATATAATTTCTATTATTGGATTATACCGTTCAAGACGCTTAAGTAATCTATTATAATTGAAAACAGGAAACGCCGTTTTAAACTCATAAGGTGCTATTTTGTCTTTCCTATTTTTCTTAACGATTACTGCCCAATAACACTTATTACTTTCGTTGCCATAATTTGGTAAATTATATTTGCATAAGTACATTATCTCTCTATTTATTCCATCGATTTTTGTATAAATATTTGTTGAGTTATGAATGGTGTGTTTTATCCACGGCAATCTTTTCCCTCTTTGTGGTTGGTAGTATTCTGATTTCATTTCATGAGTCTTTTTCTCATAATTTTTGTACATGAATTTCATGCCGTCTTCAAGATCTATATGTATTAATCTGCCAAACTTATCTTTTGTATCGCCTTCTACAAATATTTCAAAAAATTTTAACGCATCGTCTTCACTAAAATTTGGCCCAAAACACTGACTAAGTTCATGCTCTACATTAAAACTTTTATCATTTGAATGATAATAATCTATTAATTTTACTAATCTTGTGATTTCTTTTCTATTCAGCACAATTGGAACATTAACTTGCTTAAGGTTTTCCTTTTTGCGCTTCAACGCATAATAAGCTGTTTTAAATACATCATAAAATATATGACAAAGAGTCTGAGCATTTTTAAAATCATGCAGTTTGCCAACACTTCTTAATTTCCGAATTATCTCTTCTTCTGTAGAAAACCCAGAGGGTAACATTTGTTTTCCAATCCTTAACCGTTTTCGATTATTTCTTCAACTTTTCATTTTGCTTTTTCTAATAATTCTTTTGGCTTTTGCGTCTTTAGGGACGCCCCCCCTATCTCCATTAGAAATATGCTAATACCAGCAATGCTACATAAGGTTTCTTTTGATATATATTTAACACATTTTTAAATATTTCATTTCTTTCCAAAGTAAATTTAATAGTCTACTTCTTTCTTCTTTTGTATCCAATGATAGTGCATGTGCTTTTATAAATATTAGCAATTTAAAGTGAGCCCTTAGCTCCTTTTTGTAGAGTGAAGTATTCTTATTAAGAGTAAGCAAATAAACTCTGTGCCGAATTAAAAGATCTGTATATTTTTGGTAAGATGGAAAGTCTATTTTTAATTGCATAGTCTACATTAACCTATAAAAACCTCTTGATGCGAACTCCAAATACCCTTTATCTCTGAGCAGTTGAAGTTGTTGCCTAATTTTATCCCTAACGTGTTTGTTGTCAGGATGTAACTGGCTTAATTCTTTTTCATATGCATATACGTCAGTTAACATAAATTCCCGCTTACCAAGTTGTTCTATGCAACGCATCACATCGAGCAACCAGCCTTTTGTTGATATTTCTTTTTCTTCACGCAAAAATAATGTTTTCTTCCATTCAACAAGCACTTTCTTTTTAGACTCAATTTGCTTGTTGCGAATAAAATAAATCTTGCCAGATTGCGGAATGCGATCAAGTAGGATATTACAGCCAACCCAACCAGCACGTCGGGCGATTGCTGCAAGAGGCTTCCGCTTCTCAATTATTTCTGGTACAAAAAAGTGCTTTGGAATGACGATAAAGTTAGCAACCTCAAAACTTGCTAAGTTATAATTCAGCAAGAACAAGTTTGGATTATTAATGCTCATCAGCCGTTCAAGAATCGTCCTATATGCGCCATTAACAATCCTGTTTCCAATATCGCCTTTCTTGCTCTTTAATTCATAATCTTCGTGGCAGGCTTTGCAGAAAAAATCAGCTACAGCTCGATTATTTTCATATTTGTATATACTAGGATATCCGCAATTTGGGCAAAATATATAATCACCAACCCACTTTTCAGTCAAAACACGTACTTTTTGTGACTGACTCTTGTAATTTGCTGCAAATATCGTATCAAAAGTTAATATCATTGTGTTTTGCTAATCCAAATTGTTCCGTTCATCTTTAAAGTCTTTTTGCGGGATTTTATCCGCCATTGGAGAGAAAATACGGTGGATCCGCAAATATCATATCTATTGAATTATCTTTGATAAGTGGCAGGATTTTTAAAGAATCGCCATTGTATAGAACTATTTCTCTTTCTTTGTCTTCGTAATAAGGTTTGGTATCTATTGAAGAGACTAATTCGAGGAAATCTGATTTCTGTGCGTGCACTACTTTCGTCATTGAATCTTCTTTGGTTTCAATTTGAATAATTTGATTATTATCCATATTTTACCCTCCTTTTTTGTTAACGTCAACATAATAGAAATTATACTCCTACTATATATGACGTAAAAACTGGTAATTTTCTTGCATTTATTTTGGATTTTTTTAATGAAGCGGAGATTTATTCGTGTCGTGCGGTGAGCGAAGTCGAACCATATTTTGGGGACGTGTCACTTTTTGGCCGTTGCGCAGCAACGGCCATGCCGAACTCTGTCCAAAAAATGTGGAGCAGTTTTTCAGCGACAGATTTTTTGAGCGTCTAGAGTTCGGCTATATTCGTTAACCAGCTTCTCTGCCCGCCAACCTGCCCCTTTCTCACACGTCCCCTTATGCCGCCTTATACCTTAAATTTTACTGGCACCTGAAATAGCTATTGCAGTCAGCGCCGGCATCATAACTTGACTTATAGCACCTGCAAGTGCATGGGTTTGAATAAAAATATCCCCATTCGCAGCAGTAGCCTTCACCGCTATTGCAGTCAGGATGCTCGCAATATATCTTGCCCGGGCAGGGTGAAGTATTTTGAGCGACCATATATGGTATTAGTGTCCCGGAATCAGCGTTACATTTTACGCGCGGCACGCCTTTTTCGTCGGCAAACGCCATCGTCATCGCCGCGAAAATAAAAATCACCGCTAAAACCACTGTCAATGTTCTCATCTTGCCCTCCTTTTTTATTGGCACGCCCGGCAGAAGTATTTGGGGACGCGTCACTTTGGGCTGCCCGCCCATTATTCTTTTACCCTAATACACTTTGCGCTAGCAGTAGCCATGAGTGCACCGTTCTCATCTCTTGCTTCAGCCCCCGCATAGATTATCTTTTTATCTTCTTTTTCTATCCATCCCCTAAATATGATCTTCTCTCCAACCTTGGCTGCTTTTTTTAGCCTGATATTAAGCTCGGCGCTTACCGCGTTTTTACCTAACTTCCACGCCAGATTCACCATTATTTCATCCAGGATGAGCCCAATCAGCCCGCCGTGCACGATATCTTTAAACCCCTGATGCTGTTCCAAAGGAACAAATTCCGTTTGCATGATGTTATTTTTGTCGATAACAAATTCAAGGTGGAGACCGTATCTATTCTCAGGCCCGCAAACGAAACATTTTTTGTTATTTTCTAATTTCATATAATGATTGCCGCGAGAACCGTTGCTATTCAACTATTTTCTTTTTTGTTTATATTCGTCAAGAAAATACTTGATATTAAATAGCAAATTATTTAATTTAACATTTTTCAGAATATGCCATCGGTTGCCTTTATTGCTAAAAGCAAACCTGTGGTTGACGCACATAATAAACATGTTTGATAAATCGTATTTGCCAAGAGGATAGGTGCAAAGAACTGCAATCTTGTGCTTGTCTATTATATTATCTAACGTTCTTTCATAATTAACCCATTTATTCCAATCGCGCTTTTGAAGCCAGGAGGCATCTCCGCTTACGCGCATTCCATTAAAACCTTGCTTTAAAGCTTGTTTTTCTTTTTCTAACCAGCCATTTAATACTTTGTCAGAATTAAATTTTCCCTGATCTAAATACCATTTTTTACAATCTATTATTTCAAGCTGGCCCTTTTTTATATATTTGTTTATATTTAATACCGCCTTGCTTAAAGCTTTTTTAGCTCCGTCAACGCCCAATGTCTTTGAAGCGGCCCAAATACACAATTCATTATTTCTTAACCCTTCTTTAAAATAAGGTACAACCAAATCAAGCAAGTCTTTGTTAGAACCATAGAATAAGCAAATATGCTTACGCGATAAGGCATTATCTAAACTACATTCATTGTCGCGATTTACTTTTTTTTGCATTCCTATCTCCTTTGTGGCTTACAATAGCATGCTACTACTTGGCATGAGGTAAGTCAATCAGGGAACCTATGGGGACAGGGGTTTTGGTGCCTGCCTCGCCAACCTGTCCGCCAAAGTATTAGTGGCGGGCGCTTTAATGGCGTGCCCGTCCTGAGCCTAGTCGAAGGGCCTGTCCCCCCTAGACCCTCCTTATCCCAAAAATTTGACGATCACTACAGCCAAAACGCTGAACAGTAAAGAGACGACATTGCAGGCCAAGACCAGTGTAAAGACCTTCCATATTTCACGCCACAGGCCGCGTCCTTCTTTTTTCGCTGCCTGCAGGTCTACGCTTGCGGCCAGTTTCCGCACCGTCAAGACTGCAAATAAGCCGCCTATCGTAGCGTATTCGCCGAAATAACACAACAATATATAGATGCACCTCTCAATAAACCCGACGGCCGCGTCGACTTTGTTTCTTTCTTTATTTATCCGCCCCACCGCCCAATGCCCGCCGAACAACGCGACAATAAACCCGAAGATCCAAACCAGCTGTGCCTTTGTCATATTCTTATTTTCCTTACTTCTTTATCTTGCAGGTGTTGATGCCTAAAATTTTGTATAGCCAGCACCAGCCTAGAAGACCGGTCAAAAGCATGATCACGCCTATGATCCACAGCCAGTTTTTAAAATAGATCCCCAGCGCTATTATGATCAGCCCCAGGACTATCCTTATTTTTTTGTCTATTCCCCCGACATTCTTTTCCATAAACAACCTCCTCTTACACTCTCCTCAATGTATAGTAGCGGGAACCCGTCCCCTGCTTTCTTTCATTTTACTTCCGCGCTATTTGAGGGTCAATGGAAATGTAAGCTATGCGCTTATACAGCGAATTTTTCGGCCTGCCGAAAACATACCCCTACTATATATGACGTGAAAAGTGGGAATTTTCTTGCATTTATTTTTATTTTTTATTTTTGGAAGAATTGATGCGGCTTTGCGTTGGTGGGTTGCGAGATTTATTCGTGTCGGGTTTGCAGAGCAGGGCCTTTGTCCTGTGAGCGGGCACGGACCCCGAGCGTAAGCGAGGGGGAGCGAACAGGACAACGGAGCGAAGTTTGCCACGCCGGGGCAAACGAGCGTCCCTGCGAGGCAAAGCCGACAAAGAATAAATCAGAAGCTTTTGCGAAGACAAGCCGCAGCGATTCTTTACTCTAGCGCCCGCCTCCTCGTCCGATTCCTTGATTGAAACGAGGTGTCGCGTTTACTTTTTCTTTAAAATTACTTATTGATTGTTTCATTACAGCTTGAAAGTTTGCCATAGGACTTGTCCGCTGTGTTCTATTGACCACCGGCTGCTGCCGTTGAACATTGGGCGTGCTTTGCCTTACCACAGGCGTCACATTATTATTCACAGGGTTTGTCCGCGGCGTTTTATTGACCACTGGCTGCTGTCGTTGGATATTAGGCGTGGTTTGTGTTACTACAGGTCTCACATCGTTATTCGCAGGGGTTGTCCGCGGTGTTTTATCGCCGCCTGTTTCGCGTCGTTGAAGATTGGGCGTGCGTTGTGCCGTGTCCACGGGCCTTGTGACTGTTTGAGCTCTTGGCTCAGGTTTTACCTCGTTCTTTGATGGCGCTGACTTGCCCCGGACCGCTGCATTCCTTTTTATCGATGGCAATGGCGTTACGTTTACCTGGGGTTTTACCGTAGGCACAGGCGTGACTAGATTCCTCTTCGGCTCTACGCGGGGAGCTGTGCCAAAGCGCTGTGCTGTAGGGAAATCCCTGTATCCTGCACCTTTTCTATGTTGCGGATCATGTTGCCAGGGCTGTTCCCTTCTATCGCCGCTGTAAGGCCGGTAATGTTCAGGCCTCCTGTAGTGATTCCTTGTAAAGGTATTATAGCAAGTTACGTCAACAAACACATCGCGGTCGTGCCAATCGCAGCCCCATGCCCCCCATCCCCAAAATGCGCCCACAAAAACTCCTGTGAGGAAGTATATGCCGTCATATCTCCGCGGATAGAAGTAATATGGCGGATAGGCCGGATACCACCATACCCCGTAGATGATTGCGGGGTCATACACCGGCACATAGACTACCTCCGCGGCTGCAGGCTCAATGATTATGTAACGCGTCTGCGGCTCAACGATTACCACCTGTTCCTGGGTTGTATTGAGATTTCCCGCTGCATACGCTTTCTCTCTTAAGCGCTGGACCGAATCCATTACATCGCTCTTCTGGGCCAGAAACGCGTCCCCAAGCTTGCTGGTCCACTCGATCTGTTCATCCATCATCGCCAGGACCCCGGGAAACTCAAGCAATGCCTTGACGCTCGGGTCCCAATCCTTATCCTTGGCCGCCTCCAGCAGCGCCTCGGCGCTTGATCCCTCGTTTGCCTTTAGAAACCTTGCCGCTGCCACCACTTCAAGCGGATACGTAGATGCGGATAAGATCTGGGCAAGCAGCGCATCCGGATACAAAGCAATGGGCGCCAGCATCTGGTCCAGCTCTTCCTGTTTAAACAAATAGGCAGTTTGCGGGGTTATGTTCGACTCGACTGCCTGCGCCATTGATGTGAAAGGCGGCGCAAGCGATAAGACCAGCGCGCATATGATGACTCGTTTTAAGAACTTTAGCTTTTTCATCTTATCCTCCTTTCACAGGTATCTATCTTTTCTCTCCCTCTACCTATTTAGACACCGGAAAAGAAGGCAAAAGTTCCCCTTTACGCCTCCTACTATATAAGACGTAAAAAGTCGGGATTTTCTTGCAATGATTTTGGGTTTTTTTAGATTACGCGGGATTTATTCGTGTCGCGTGGTGAGGGAGGTATTTGGGAGGTATTTGGGGACGTGTCACTTTTTGGCCGTTGCGCAGCAACGGCCATGCCGAACTCTGCCCAAAAAATGTGGAGCAGTTTTTCAGCGACAGATTTTTTGAGCGTCTAGAGTTCGGCTATATTCGTTAACCAGCTTC
>Ga0315285_10001816_pt1 | contig 22389 bp, 20 predicted proteins | sample YL17G09_36_MG_FD_203698 | JGI IMG/M metagenome (GOLD analysis project Ga0315285, IMG submission 203698) | Sediment microbial communities from Yellowstone Lake, YNP, Wyoming, USA - YL17G09_36 | ecosystem: Environmental > Aquatic > Freshwater > Lake > Sediment | place: USA: Wyoming | collected... | reverse complement strand
ACCAAAATAGATGCCCAATACGCCATCGCACACAACAAGGTCATAATCCTCGATGGAGAGACCGTGATCACAGGGTCATTTAACTTCACGAAGGCCGCAGAAGAAAACAACGCAGAGAATTTACTCGTAATCCATGATAAGAAATTGGCTGAACGGTACACGAGGAAGTGGCAAGAGCATAGCCAACATTCTGAAATCTATGTTGGGAGAAGGAGAGCACAGGAGAAATAAATCAGAGACTAGAAGAGAGGAAAATTCCTTTCCTATTCATTCGCTTCAAGAATGGGAAGCCCTCTGGGAAATTACCGTTAAGAGGCATAACGACCCTCGAATGAGGAACCACGAGTGGAATTGAGATGGGAAATAAAATGTCCAAAATACCTGATGAGGTTCTTAAAGAAATCTTTCCCAAAAAATTGAGCAGACATCGGGCTTCAGAAAGGGTGTATACCCAATTGAAGCAGATGATCCTTTCTGGCAGGTTAAAGAAAGAGAAGAGGTTACTGCGGGAAGAAATCGCTCAAAACTTCAATGTTAGAGAGACGGCTGTATCCACGGCATTTTCACAACTAAAGAAAGATGGTTTGGTAATTATTAAGGCTGGAGTAGGATCATTTGTTGCCTGACAAAATTTTTGCATCAAATTTTGCGAGAGGATCTTATGAGAAAGAGAGCTATTTTCATCTTGTTGTTGGTATGGATATTAATAAATTTTTCCTTCCTAACTCCCCCTGCCCTGGCTGAGCCAAGAGTCTTTTATGGAAAGGTCGTTGGTACAGAGTTCTCCGTGATCCAGGTAAGGGGTGATGATGGCAAGGTATCTGTTTTCTGGATGGGATACAAAACTCATTTGGATTCAAGAGTTCCATTTTTTGGAGATAGGGTTAGAATTGAGTACATAAAAGATAGACTCGGAAGAAATGCGGTCACCCGAATTACAATATCGGGGAAACAATGAGAATTTGTATGGATTGCGAAATAAAGGAATTCTTTTTAAAGAGTAAAAAGAAGCACTTCACAATAGCAGTCAAGCCTGCCAACCCTTCTCGTTGAGAAGTTCATCCCATTGACATTTCCCCTCTTATATTGCAAATTTCTTTTTCTAAGATTCACTGGGAGATGTATAATGAAGTGTAATCGTTGTGGCAGTGTCATGGTCTACGATAAAATCTATGGTTCCGAGGAGCATTTTTGGGCATGGAAATGTATCTACTGTGGGGAGATTTTTGACCAAGTCATTTTAGATAACAGGAAAGATACGAATGTGCGGACGAGAAGATCAAGGAATGGGAACAGTAACTCGATGACTTTAGTACAGAAAAACTCCCACAATCCTTCATATTAATCTTGTATCCTTCATTAACAAACGGAGGTAGCATGGAAACCACAAAACGTATTGCACTTGTCGCACACGACAACCTTAAAAAGGATTTGGTGGAGTGGGTGAATTGGAACTGGAACCTACTGTTAAACCATCAATTGATATCCACAGGAACAACAGGGAGGTTGGTGGAAGAGGCTTTAGCGGAAAGAATAGATCAAGAACATCCTCTAAAACATAACATCATCAAACTAAAATCTGGACCGTTTGGTGGAGATCAACAACTCGGTGCAATGATTGCGGACGGGAATATCGATGTTCTTATATTCTTCTGGGATCCTATGCAGCCTCATCCGCATGATGTGGACGTAAAGGCCCTTTTAAGAATATCAGTGCTCTATAACATTCCCACTGCATGTAACAGATCGACAGCAGATTTCTTGATCTCTTCGAAATTAATGGAAAAAGGATACTCACCGGTGATAAGAGATTATTCTGAGTATCTGAATAGAAAAGTTGATATATAAGAAATATCACTACCAAAAGAACGCCCGTAACTTAGCATAACTCAAGGTTGGGGGCTTCGGGGCCTCAAATCCAGGGCTAAGGTAGTAGAGCTTTGGCTTGGCTTAAGAGGTTACAGCACTTACGCTGGCTTACCGCCTGAGAGAAGTTGCATCCGCCCTGGACTTCGGTAACCCCTGAAGCCTTATGCTCGCTTCTAACCCATAATCATCAAATCATGTCTTACTTTTGTTGACTTGTGAAAGAACCAATCGAGACTTATTCTGACAATGTATGTCAAATCGAATAGTGGTCAGGACAGATATATTGTTCTTTCAGGCAAAATGACTTTATGGTTTTAATAAGTACCTGGGAGTCAAAGACGACTTTTAACCTATTAGGACCTCTATTCATCGCGACTTTAGCTATTACTTTTATTCGGAGTGGGGATCGTGATAATTTTAAACCATTTTACATCATTTGATGTCTACGTAGGACTGACAGATAATTTTTAGTAACGGACGACATTTTGTCTGATGTTAATTTTTTTTCCAAAAATGATGATCAAAATTTCTATTGAATTTCGGTCAGTTATAAATTCAAAAAATTGGTATGATATTTGCACTAAAATAATTACAATCGATAAAGCCAAACCACGAGTAATCGTGGGACGGAAAGCCACGGATCCCAATTTTCTGGGATAGCCGGGTTGCCGAATTCAGAATTCGACGCAAAAGAGACCGGATTACCGTGGCTTTATTCAGATGGTAATCCGGTTTTTTATTTTAGAGAGCTATGAATTGGGATTCATTATTAGAGGTTAATATGAAGACAGACAAAATTCTAAAAGACCAATCCGGTGTAGCCTTAGTCATCGCCCTTCTAATGATTATTGTCATATCCCTGATCGGCCTTGCTTCGTCCTCCAGTTCAATCTTCGAGATTAAACTCTCCGGGAACAAGAGGGGGGCTACGGATGCTTTTTATACTGCAGACGGAGGGGCTCAGTCCGTACTGGCAAATGTCGGGAATTTTAATACCTCAAGTGGTTATGTACCCGTAACCACAGGCAGCCTGCCGGTTGAACTTCAGAATGAATCCATTGATCAAAGATTTACTGCCCCTGATTTTTCATTACCATCCGGCATATCCTTTAAAGACCCGCCCCAAGTTACTATTTATCATACAACGAAAAATAGTGTTCCGAGAGGTTCAGGCTTCAGTGCGATTAACTTCGACTATTCCTACTATGTCATCGATTCCGTTGGACGGGATCAGATGGATCTTAGTTTATTCAAATCTAACTGTGAAATCAGACAAAAAAATGGTGAGGGTCATCCCCACTCTTCAAGGAGGTTATTGAAATGAAGTCGGTTAGAATCTTATTCCTTTTTGTACCTTTTTTATGTCTCGTTTTTGCTGCGAGTTCCTTTGCAGCCGACACGGACCTCTATGTTGGGGGCGGTTCGGGCGTTAAGCCCAATATCTTAATCATCTTCGACACCTCGGGAAGTATGAATGATCAAGTGAATACAGGCAATCAATATGATGCAGGCTATACCTATCCAGCAGACCCAAATCACACGGACATCATTCCCACTGTTGTTTACCAAAAGAACAGTAATGGTTCATGGTTCCCTTTGAATAAATTCAAGGATAGCGTCAGCGAGGTGGGATGCCCCCAAGCTCGAAGTGATCTGACCAGCAATGGGAAGGGTATCTACTATGGCCGACCTAACTGGGATGCTTCTCGGAGTAGATGCAGCGGAAGCCAGGTGAGCCTTGCCACTGGAAACTGGTTAAATTTTTATCTTGCAAGCGATGGAATTTATGGATGGATGAAAAAGATTGATATTGCCAAGCAGGTGACAAAAAACTTTTTGGATACCGTCGAGGATGTCAGAGTCGGCGTGATGCGTTTTGGAAGTATAACCCAGAGTGGGGGGACAGACAGCGACGAAGGGGGGAGAATGGTCTATGATATTCAAGACCTAACGGATTCTAATCGAACTAATATAAAGTCAGCCATTGATAATCTTTCAGCCAGTGGATGGACCCCCTTAGCTGAAGTCCTCTATGAGGCAGGGCTCTATTTTAAGGGGGCACAGAGTTATTTTAACTGGATTAATTCGAGCACGAAGGTGCAGTATACTTCACCGATTCAATACTATTGCCAGAAGAATTATGCCATCATCATGACCGATGGGATTTCAACGGAGGATCGTAACAGCATCCTCGGTACAGCCATAGGAGATCAGAACAATGATCTAAGGGAGCCTCCTGGGGCTCCCAATGACCCCGGTTATGGGAGCAATGGGTCTGACTATCTGGATGATGTGGCCAAATATTATTATGACGGTGATCTCCGTTCAGACCTTCAAAATCAGCAGAACCTCGTGACCTATACCATTGGTTATGAACTTTCGGATACGGACCCAGATTCTCCAAAGGCAAGGGATCTCCTCAGCAGAACGGCTCAGCTCGGCCACGGGAAATATTTCAATGCCAACAACACGGCAGGCCTCTCCGATGCCTTTACAACGATTCTGAGCGAGATCCTGGCAAAGACCTCCTCTTTTGTGGCCCCGATTGTCCCTGTCAGCCGACTGGAAAGGACGATGGCCGGGGATAAAATCTATTTAGCCTTTTTTAAGCCGAAACAGGCCGGGACGTGGACAGGAAATATCAAGAAGTATGGTGTGGCACAGACAAGGGATCCATCGAAAGAGATCGAAGTTGGTGATATCCTCGATGTTGGTGGAAATAAGGCCCTCGATTCAACCGGCCAATTTTATTCAGCCTCCCAATCCTACTGGACAGCCGCCGGTCAGGATGGAGGAGAGCTTGAAAAGGGAGGAGTTGGCGAGGTTTTACTGAACCGGACCTCTGCACGTGCGATTTATGCCTACCTCGGAACAAATTTGGATTTGACCCATTCCTCAAATGCCTTTGCAAAGACCAATTCTTCTATTACCGCATCTATGCTGGGGGTTTTGACGACAACGGAAAAAGATAAGCTCATCGACTATGTGCATGGATACGATGCCTATGATGATGATGGGAATGGTAATACCAGTGAGAAACGGGAATGGATTCTGGGCTCCTTCCTCCATTCAAGACCTTTCATCATCCATTATTCAGATCGAACGGTGATCTATGCAGGTGCCAATGACGGAACGCTTCACGCCTTTGACGATGCGACCGGAGGGGAGCTCTGGGCCTTCATCCCTCCAAACTTTTTAAGTCGATTATATGAACTGCACACCGATTATCCGGGAGTCTTTGTGGACGGTTCTCCCAAGGCCTATATTACATACGATTCCAATGGTTATCCCACCAAGGCCATTCTCATCTTCGGCCTGAGAAGGGGAGGGAACAAGTACTATGCCCTCGATGTGACCGATCCTTCATATCCCAAATTTGCCTGGAAGATCGACCCTGATACGATGACCCAGTTCGCAGAAATGGGGCAGAGCTGGTCTTCGCCGGTTATTGGGAAGATCGCCTCTGGAACAGGAGAACAGTGGGTTGCCATTATAGGCGGTGGTTACGACGAAGGCCAAGATGAGGATAACCCGCCTGCCGATGATAGAGGCAGGGCGATCTATATGGTAAATGTGCTCGATGGCTCCCTCGTCTGGAAATATTCCTACGCTGAAAATTCTGCCATGAATTATTGCGTCCCCAGTGATATCACGAAACTGGATGTGAATGGAGACGGAAAGATCGACCGGCTCTATGTGGGTGATACGAATGCCCGGATATGGAGATTCGACATTGGAAATACGGACAGTGCTGCCTCATGGACAGGAAGGATCATTTTTCAATCGAATCCAGGAGCAAGCGAGAAGCGTAAGATCTTCTACCCGCCCGATGTCACCTTTGAAAAGGATGGCAGTGTCGAATACGAGATGCTGTTCTTCGGAACAGGAGATCGAGAAGATCCAAAGGATACCAGTTCAAGCAGTATCAATAGGCTTTATGCCGTAAAAGACAAAAATATTATGACCATTTTGAAAGAGATCGATCTCGTGGATGTGACAGGGTTTTACTCCCAGACAGAAGAGAGGCAAGCGGCTATGATTAACGATATAAAGACGATGTCTGGGTGGTATATCGTACTCGAAGATTCTGGGGAAAAGTGTTTGGCCGCTCCGGTCGTCTTTTGCAAAACCATCTACCACACCACTTTCTCTCCTACCATTGGAAGCGCGACGGATCCCTGCTTCGTGGGTGAAGGAACGGCAAGGGTTTATGCACTGAATTATGCGACAGGCCAAGCTGTATTCAACCTGGATCTGACGAATGATGTGAGTGGAACGGTAGTTTCAAAAAGCGACCGTTCCCTTGTGATTGGCACAGCCATCCCATCCGGGGTGATCATCACTGTCATCGGAGGGACAGCCACAGCTTATGTGGGTGTTGGTGGCGGGGTCTATAGTCCACAACTTTCGAGCAGAAAGAGCCTCTTCCCGCTCTACTGGAAAATCGTTTTTTGAAAGGAGGGAACCTGTGAAGATACAAAAAGTCGTCATCATTCTCTTTTGCATCCTAATCTTCTCTGCATCAGCGATTGCAGCAGAACAAGATATGGTAAGAATTCAAGGAAAGGTAATGGAGTTGGATCTGAAGAGGAATAAGATAGTCGTCAATGAGAAGGTCTTTTTCTGGGATGCAAATACTTTATTCTTTGACGAAAATGCCTCTCCCATCAAGGGCGATAAATTCAAAACCGATACCTGGGTCTATATCGAAGGAGTAAGGGATAGCAATATAAGGCAGATCACCATTAAGAAGATTTATCGTCTGCCAAGATATATTGAAAGAGACGAGAGTGAGCTCTATCCTTTTATTCATTAAATCGTATTCTGTGATCTTTAAAGGATAACAGGGCTACTGAAATTAGATCAAAGCAATGGTGTGTTGCCGCTAAAAGGAGGAAATTTATGCGGATCATTCTATTAGGTTACCTAATCATGGGATACAAGTTCTTACTTAATGTTTACATTTATCATTGGAAGAATAGTTTATCTGATTCGTACCGCTTGATAACCCGAATGAAAATCTTTTTTTGGCGATTGACAAATGGGTTTTGGGGAACATTCAGCCTATTCCTAAAGCACTTCTAAGGAGAGATTGACATGGAAAAGTGGTTAAAGGTTTTAAGCATTATTGGAATATTCTTTTGTGTCATTTCATTGATAGGGAGCACAGATAATCCGAAGGAGTTCATATACTTTATATTAACGGGTTTTATCTGGGTTCCCCAGTCCATTCTATCTCTTCTTTTGATAGGAAGGCTCAGGAAAATCAGGAACTTCATCCGGGAGCATGTCGTTATTCCCGGCAGAGCATTTTTGTATAGATTATGTTCTGATGAAATACCAAATTGACTTCCCTTCCTGGAAGCGGAGATTCATAAGAAGGCAAGGGCAATATGACTTTTGATGAGATGATTAAAGAAAAAGAAAGACAAGCGACAACCCCTGATAAGGTCCGGGATAATCCAGACAAAACAACAGGGTTGCCGGAGGGAGATGACTGTCGTCTCGAGCTTCTTCAATGGTATTTAAAAATAATTTTGGAATGCGTATAGAAATTTGTCCAGGTTTATAACGAAGTCTTGTTCGCAGGGTTCGGTTTAATATAACATGCTCTTTTTGAAGAGGAGACTTTATGGCAGAAAACGAATTTACTCATCATTTCCCAGAATGGGTTCTCTCTTGGTCCCTCCATCAAGCCTGTAAAGATGCTTCTGAGTTTTGGAACTTGCCAATAGTTCATTCAATCGATAGGCCTGAAAACCCAAAAACATTTTCAAGTCTCTTTCCCTCTTTGACTAAAGCTCCAATGCTATATTTTGAAAAACCATTTAAAAAAGAAGAAGCGGAGATTTGCGGTATTTCTGAAATAGACTATGAGAAGACCTTTTGGGGGTTACGCCCGGATTTTGTAATCAAAGATGAGGATCGATCATTAATCTTATTAGAGTCAAAAAGCGGAGATAAGCCTGAGAAAATCTATGCATTTCCGAAGGAGCGATCCCACTACGAATTTCTACGTCAATGTGATAAAATCCCGAACAAGGGTTTTTATTACGTCATACCGAAGATGCACGCTGCCTTTTGCAAAATTTGTCTGGCGGAATATTTCCCGAAGCGACCAAAGTTACATTCGGGCTTCCTCTGTTGGGAAGACCTTTTATCAATTATTGGTGATGAGATCATCAAGACCGCGATAGATCAAGTACTTAAGGAAATGCAGGGACTTCAAAAGCTGCGAGAATGGGAAAAAATGAGTAGCCTATTATGAAAAAAGCGTTGCTTCAAACGGGTAAACCAGTATTATGTATAGCTAACAGAAATCGTTAACCCAGGGGATTGTGGAACTAAAGAGGCTTTGAAAAAATTGGGAATTGTGGAGGAAAATAAAGTAGTTCGTTAAAAACGCAGGGTAAAACAAAGAGGAGGTATAAGGCATGAAAAGGGAAATACTTGTAGTTCTGTTGGTTGCTATGCTGATGGCTGTACCGATTTCCCAGGCGTATGGCGATGAAGCGAACGGCAAACCACCAGTAGCCCTGAAGGTCGTAGATGTAGTGATTGTAAGGCCCGTCAGTGCAGCCGTGGCCGCTGGTCTAACTGCAGTCTCTATTGGGACAATCCCACTCGCTTACGTTTGTGGTATAGGGGAGCACTCGGTAAGAATTCTAATTGAGGCCCCTTGGAGATTCACCGCAGCAAGAAGGCTTGGGGAACTCGATCGATACGTGGATGGCAAACCTATCACGGTGCTTCCTGATTGAGGATGAGAGATGTTACGAGGTAGGCAAAAGATCAAAAGTCGCTGCAGGAAAATAAAATTAGCTCTAGTTCAACCCTTCTTGGGCATATTTTTTGCTCATTAGTTAAGGGAATTAACAACAAACGAAAGAAATTCGATGTCACTAATGGAAGGGGATTCAGTTTTAACAACTGATCAGGCAATCGAATACTTGAAAATCTCCAAACCCACCTTCTTAAAATATATCCGCCTCGGAAGAATAAAGGCCATCAAAGCAGGAAAAGGCTGGAGGGTTCTCCAATCAGAATTATATAGATTTCTAAAAGGAGAGACAGACATTGGGGGTATCTAATCGGAGCAAACCTCGTGAATGAATTCTTGACACCCATCGAAGCCGGTCTGTATTTAAACCTTCATGTTCGAACGATCTACCGGCTTGTGAAAAGCGGAAAGATTCCAGGCCATAAGCTCGGTGGACGCTGGAGATTCAAGAAAGCCACCCTTGATGAATGGCTTTCGGGTCATGCGACCAGAGAGAAGAGGGACTAATAGAATGACCACACAGACCTAAAAAGGGTGGGAAATGGTTGGAGGGGTCCAATTAGAACTATATAAATTTTTAAGGGGAAAGATAGATAATGAAGAAGATCAACCTTCTTTCTCCAAAGTGGATTTAAGACTTGAACAGATTAAGGACTCATCAATTTAGAGCGAAATAAATTACCGTCTTAGGGAGGGACTACTCATGGGTGAATATCGTTGTCCTCTTTGTGACCAACCGGTCTCTAAGGAACTTTATGAGAAAATAACAGGCATCTGGAAGGAGAAAGAGCAAAAACTGGCTGACCTCAGGAAAAAAGAACAGCAGCTCCGGGAGCGTGAGAAATCACTAAAGGAGTCCTATCAGAAAAAAGAAAGGAAGATGCAGGAGAAATTCACAGAAGAGATGGACCGGAAGCTGAGACTCCAAGAAAGGCAGTACAAATCTAAACTTCTTGCCGAGAAAGAAAAGATCGGCAGAGAAAGGGAGAAAATAAAGAAGGATTATCAAAGGCAGTTGTCCGTGGCTGTGGATCAAGCTCTCAGGGGCGAACAGAAAAAACAAAAAGAGAGGGAACAGTTCTGGAAGGAGAAATTGAAACTTTCCACGCAAAAAGCGGTTGATGATGCAAAAAAGAAGCTTGCTTCAGATCGGAAACAGCTTGAAAAGAAGGAAAGACTTTGGAAGAACCGAAACGAGAAATTAGTGGAACAATACCGGTCTATGCAGAACAAGTATTCAGATCAAGTGGTCCGAGCCAATGACAAAATCAAATCCCTGGAAGAACAGATAGCCAAGAACCAGACGCCCCAGGTATTAGGCCTGTTGGAGGAAAAGAGTTTTCTCGAAAAGCTCCAAGAAATGTTTCCCCATGACAGATACGAGCATACGGGCAAAGGTGGTGACATCGTTCACCATATCATCGAAAATGGGAAAGATGTGGGTGTCATAGTATACGAGCTCAAGAAAGTTTCGAGATTTAATCCTGACCATATTGGACAAGCTCAGGAGGCAAAGCAAAGGAGGGAAGCAGATTACGGGATTCTGGTCACAAATGCTAAACGTTCGAAAGAGGACCCAGGGTTTTCGCTCGCAAAAGGGATCATCATAATCCATCCTGCTGGAGTCATGGTCCTTGTTAAGATCCTGAGGGACCATCTGACTACCCTTGCGAGATTGAGACTAACAACGGAACAGAGAAAGAAAACGGTAGAGGCGGTGCTGGACTACATCCAGAGTGCCAACTTTAAAAACACTATTGGGACGATCATACAGGATACGATCGACCTTTATGAGGATATGAAGAAGGAGATTGATAAGCACATCAAGACATGGGAATTCAGGCTGAATAAGTATCGGGGAATAAATGTAAAATCTACCGCTGTGGAAAGCCGAGTCGTTCATTTATTGCATGAAGGAGAGAGGAAAGTCAAAGCAGCATTGCCTGAAATTGTTCGTATCCCCTTACCAAATCAGATAAGATAAAGAGAACAGACATATTCTGCAAGATCCTGACGAATAAACGGCTTTATGTAATCCGATTGAGCTTGGAAAAGGAATAATTCAAAAAGTAACAGTGGTAACTTCATGTGGGGCCGACAGCGGACAAGGCTGATAGCCCATAGCCAACCGGGATGGGAAGCGAGTGGCTGACCACGGCCTCACCATTAGCAGGCGAAACACAGAAAACATCAGGTCGTGACTAATAAATCGCAACATTCTACCCGGTTTCAATTCGTTCCCACAGGTCCTGACTGATTGTTTTTTTGTGCAATTTACAGTAAAATTGTACCGCCTTTTCATATTTCGAGGATCAAATGGAATTTGTTCTATTCAATTTAGTTGATCACTTGACTTGAGATTCATAATGAGCTTGAGAGATCTCCACCTGGAAAAAAGCTACGATTCTGATTCAGATGATATCCTGACCGAATTCTTTATACCGGCACTGTCTGAGTCTATACGGTATGAGCGCCTCGCAGGTTTTTTCTCTTCCACCACTTTAGCAATCGCCGCACGTGGTATTATCGGACTTATTCAGAACGGTGGAACCATTAACTTGATATGCGGGGCTAAACTGCAAAGGGAGGATGTTGAGGCCATCCTCGAAGCCCAAGACAATGTGATTGGTGTAATTACTAGAAATGCGACCCTGGAGCTTGAAAACATTCAAGATCTTGAAAACGAATTTGTTGAAAATCACGTAAAAGCGTTAGCCTGGATGATGGCTAACGGCCTATTAGAAATCAAAATCGCAGTGGTAAGAGACGAGAAGAACAGACCTCTCGATTATCAGCAGGCTATAACCAAGGGAATTTTTCATCAAAAGGTTGGAATCTTACGAGATGACAAGGGCAACATCCTATCTTTTAGTGGCTCCGATAATGAAACCGCAAGTGGCTGGATTGAAAATATCGAAGAGTTTAAGGTCTTTTGCAGTTGGGAAGACTCACAGCGGGAGTATCTCATCACAGATATTAACCGTTTCCAGAAATTTTGGTTCGGGTCAAGTGAAAGAACAGACATATTCGACATCCCCGACGCTGTTAGAAATAAATTCCTGGAGATAGCACCCCACGACATTAAAGAACTCGATATCACAAAAACATATCTTAAAAGCCGAAAGCATACGGTGAGGTTATTTAAACACCAGATTGAAGCCATGAACAAATGGATTTCAAACGGCAATCACTGCATTTTTGAAATGGCTACAGGAACTGGCAAGACTTATGCGGCGATCCAATGCCTTAAGTGGGCGCTCTCTAAACAGCGCCCTGTAGTGGCTATTATCACATGTCCTTTCAGCCATTTGATCAGCCAATGGCAAGAAAGCATAAAAAATCTAAACGTTGATGTCCCTACTGTGCTGGCATTTGGTGGAGCAAAGGGATGGAGAGATATATTGGCAGACCGCCTACTCGATGTTCGAAACGGCATGATAAAGGCATTAATCATTCTAACGACGCACGACACCCATTACCGACCAGATTTTCAGGACCTGGTTTTCAAAGTCGACTCCAAGTTTTTTTTGATTGCTGACGAGGTTCATGGATTAGGTTCAGAAATGAGGAAGTTAGGCTTAAACCCCGGATATGACTATAGACTGGGATTAAGCGCAACGCCCAGTCGATGGTTTGACCCTGAGGGTACAGCATTGCTATTAGAATTTTTCGGAATTAAGTCAGAGCAGGATTTCTTCACCTTTTCTCTCCGAGACGCAATCAATACAGTGAACCCAGAGACGGGGCAAACATTTTTAGCACCTTACGTATACCGGCCTTACTTCTCGGATTTAACGGATGAGGAAATTAGCGAATACATTGACAAGTCCTCTAAAATAGCCCAGTCTTACTATGGTGCCCAAAATGAAGAAGAAAAGGGCCGATTTTACGAACTCTTATGTTTCCAACGGCAACAAATTATTCAAAACGCTGTTAGGAAGTACAATGTCTTTGAGACGATTCTTGACGATATTCATGACTTGAAGCATTGTCTGGTCTATTGTTCGCCTCAGCAAATTAAAAGAGTACAAGAAGTTTTAAATAATCGAGGAATAGTTCAGCACAAGTTCACCCAAGAAGAAAGCGCTGCCCCCGGGAAAAAACTTCATGGGAAATCGGAGAGAGATACTATACTTCAGCTTTTCGCAGAGGGGACTTACCAGGCATTGGTCGCGATGAAGTGCCTCGACGAAGGGGTCGACATTCCCCAAGCTAAGACTGCAATTATATTATCAAGTACTGGGAATCCAAGAGAATACGTTCAAAGGCGAGGCAGACTGCTCCGCCGCTTTCCTGGTAAGGAGTTTTCAACAATATACGACGTCATAGTTTTCCCTTCCCTGGAATTCTTCAGACGTTTGAAAGGCCCTTTGGCTGAGTTTGAGAAAAAGCTTGTCGCCTCAGAACTTAAGAGATATGAAGAATTCTCATCTACAGCGAACAACTTCATTGAATGCTTAAAAATCCTTAGGGATATCGAAGCAAAGCTGGAACTCTGAAGGAGGTAAATCCGATGAGTGAGGACGTAAACGCCAGAATCATTAAGAGGATTCATGATGGCCCTTATAAAAAGAATGTTAAGGAATTCCTTCTTTGGGCAATTAGGGAGGAACTTCACAAACAGGGGACTAAATGGATCTACAAAGACGAGTACAACCTTAAGATAAATCACTGGTGCGACAAGGAGACGAAATGAGATTTAAATCCATAAGAATGAAAAACTATAGACAGTATAAGGAGGTTGAAATCCCCTTATATAGCCGAGGCAATGACTTGCCAGTTACTGTGATTGAGGGAGCCATGGGCACTGGTAAAACGAATTTATTGAATGCAATAACATGGTGCTTGTATGGTAAAGAGGAGCACCTGAGTATTCGAGACAGGGGGTTACCAATAATCAACAATATTGTCTTGTCAGAAATGAAGGGTCTGCAGTCTGACACCGTCGAGGTTAAACTCACAGTCGAATATGAAGACGGCAAAACAGAGATATTCCAGAGAAGACAAGATGTTACGAAACCAAAAGGAGATAATCCTCTGATATTCGGACGATCAGAACTGAAAGTTTTCATAAAGGACAAAAAGGACCGCGACTGGCACGTTTCTGAAGACCCAGAATTCCGGGTCGACAGGGTCCTTCCTCACGACATTCAGGAATACTTTTTGTTTGACGGGGAAAGGCTGGATAAATATTTTGCAGGTGAACACAGACGAGGACTGAAGAAAGAGGTTTTCGAGGTCTCACAGCTGGATTTTTTTGAGAAAGTTATCGATCATCTTGAGAAGATGAACACAAATTATCAAAAAGAGTTGGAAAACATCAACCCGAAGGCAGATGAAATCAAGCAGAAGCTCGATAGAAGGAAGGTGGAGTTACAAAGAGAGAAGGAAGAGCGTGAAAAAATCGAACTGAAATTAAACGAAGCCAAGGCGCTTGAAGAACAATTACTCGACGAAGTGAAGAAACTGCCTATCAGCGGAGAAAAAATCGAGGAATTGAAGGGACAAAAGGATAAGTTTGAAAGAAGGCTAAAATCCCTTGAGGATGAAATTGCCAAATTGAACCAGGAAAAGTTAATCTATTTAGTCGACTACTCCAAACTGATAACCACTTATCAGTGCATGAAAAACACCAAGGAGATGATATCGACAAAAGTCGAGAAAGGGGAAATACCCCCTGAATTCAAGAAGGGATTTATCGAGAAGATCTTGGAGAAGGGAATATGTATTTGCGGTACGGATGTCACCGAAGGACAACACAGGCAAGCCGTTCAAAGGCTCCTGGAGCAATGTGACGAGCTCGACGAAATCAGTCAAGAACTTATTCGGGAGGACCACAATCTTTTGATGCTACTCGAAAAAGTGAGACGGTTCAAGGTCGGGTTAGAAAGAATATCCAGGGACATCGTGAACCGCGAAAGAGACTATGAATTGACTTCAACCCGATTGAAGGAGATCGAAACCCAGATTTTTGGAATCGACGATGAAAAAGTAAAAAATGCAGAACGAAGATACAAGGCAACAAAGAGGGAAATTGAAAGCTTCGCAGATGCAATAGGGATGAAGAAGCAAAGTATCAAGGACCTAACAAATCTCATTTCGGACCTTGAAAAAGCATACTACAACGAAGTTAAGAAAATTGAAAAACACGACAGCGTTAAATGCAAATTAGAATTCTCGAGGGACTGCGTGAATGTGAGCAAGGACATCATGGTAGAGGTGATGGAAGAAATAAGGAAAGCCATCGAGGAAAGAACGAAGGACCAATTCTTAAAAACGATCTGGAAGAAGGAAACATATAAAGATGTTAGGATTGACGACGATTATAACATCTCGGTTCTAGACCAAAATGGAATGGAGGCGATAGGCACCTTATCTGCGGGCGAAAGGCAATTCTTAGCGTTATCCTTCGTGAATGCTCTTCACATGGTATCAGGTTTTAAGACCCCTATTGTTATTGATACGCCGTTAGGTAGAATTTCCGGAGTTCCGAAGTTGAATCTTGCCAGAGGTCTCACCTCTTTTCTGGAGGGGAAACAGCTTGTTCTGCTTGTAACAGACCAAGAGTATAACCCAGAGGTCAGAGCTGCGATGGGGAAGTCTGTAGGGCAGGAATACAGAATTAAATTTATAGAAACTGAAAATGGTAGCAAGGCGGAGGTAGCATCTTATGAAGAAAAAACCTGACCGATTATGTGTTGATAAAGAAGACTTGGCGGATTTCAGAATGTTGCTGGAAGAAAAAGACAGTCCTCTTTATAAACGGGAGAACAAAGACGTGTTTGTTATGGCGATGACCACTGGCTACAAAAACGGAGCACGCCTCCCGCTTAAAACCAGGGAAGGATTCATCAGAGAAGAATATCTCAGTGTCGAGGAGCGTTCGATTATCAAATCAATAGCAATACAACAAGATAAAAACCTCTCCATTTTGCTTGACATGGAGAAAGTTTGCCAAATAGCAGAGGAATACGCAAGGGGGGGCATTAAATATTTAAAAGACTCGGTTTTCCAGAAATCGCATGGAGCTTACCCGAAAAGGCTTGAGGCAGAGCTATTAGACGAGTTTGAAGGGCACCACATGGCTTCAATTTCTAAAGACGAATAGTGCACAGAAAATATAAGCGAAAGTAGACCGAGAGGGTTTTCCCGAATTCCTTGCCACGCACCTTACCTCTCGCCTTATTCTTAACATTAAAATTATCTTGACAAGGGCATAGAAATGAAGTAAATCTCTTCAATATGAAGAAAAACTCTTCATTTTATTCTCTATCGGGCCTCATTGGAAAATGTGGTTCCCTTGACGTCTTCCTTGGGATAGCTCCAGCTAACCTGCTACACGAAATCTCATTTGCCGACGTTCTGGATGAAGACACAGGTCGAGGATATCAGAGACCTCGAAACAAAAGCCACAGTCTTGACTTCAAAAAATACATTATGAGTGAGAAGAGCTCCACCATACCCCTTACCTTCAACCTCCGAAAGGAAATACGAAATTTTTGGAGGATCAATAGGCGAGGAAATGGAACCGCAACTCTTTATTTGAAAAAACGTTCCCCATGTCTCGCTCAGGTGGATTGCCAACACAGGCTCGGCGAGCTCTACGACATGGATGTCCCCTTAGCTTTCATGGCCTTTATTGGTCTTGATTTGAGAGACGAAATGGCTCAGTTCGTTATAATCAATAGTAAATCGAAAGGCTTATCATCCTCCTTGACCGACTATCATCAAACCAATCTCCTCAGTGACGTCGCTGCTGAAGCCCCTCATCTTTGCATCGCACGAAGACTGAACGAAGACCCTGAATCGCCCTGGTTTAGGCTTATACGTTATGGAGGAGAAACCACCTCGGGGCTAAAGCGACGAACTTCACTTCGAATGATGCAAAAAGCTATCTACCGCTTCATTGGGCAAACGAGAGAAGCAGATCTTGGTAAGATAGATAATATTTATGGAATTATTAGAGAGTATTGGAAGGCAGTTCAAGCCGTTTTTCCAATGGAGTGGAATGACCACCGTCATCATTTGATAAGTAAAGGGATAGGGCTTCATTCACTAATGCGTTTGTTAGCCGACATCGTCATGAAAGAAAAATGCCAGGATTACGCAATCGATTTTTTTAAAGATCGAATACGACCTTTAAAGGGCAAAATTGATTGGACCTCAAAAGGATTGTTTGCACATGCAGGTGGTCAAAAAGGGGTGCAAGAAGTCCATGCGACATTAAGGGGGTTACTGGGGTTTTGAGAATATTATTAGTAGAGCCAGATTATAGGAAAAACTCTGCAAGTGCAAAAGAGGTAGCTGAAACAACGGAAACCACTCCACGTAAAAAACGTGACGACGAACTTTTATGGTACCCCCCACTGGGATTAATGAAACTTGCAACATTTCATAAAGTGCGAGGGGATGAGGTCAAATTTGTTTCTGGATGCGATAAATCCGTATTTAAATTTAAGGATCTGCCTCTTTTCTCATCAATTAATCTTTGGGACAGAGTTTATATTACCACTTTATTTACGTATCAATGGAAGAAGACAATAGGTACAATAAATTTTTATAAGGATGCTGTGGGTGGCTCGTTACATAAAATTTTTGTCGGCGGCATTATGGCCTCGCTGATGCCTAATGAAATATACGAGGAGACAAATGTATTTCCTGTCGTGGGAGTACTCAATTCCCCTAAACAAATCTCCCTGGATGGAGATGAAAATATTGACTTGTTACCTCCGGATTACGATATTTTGGATAATAAGTTATACGCTATAGCTGAAACATATTATGCATATACGACTCGAGGATGTATAAATAAGTGTGAGTATTGTGGTGTGCGGGATATTGAACCCGCATATATTAATTATATAGATATAAAAAATGCGGTCAGGCAGCTCCGGGAAAAATACGGTGACAAAGCTAAACTTAAATTAATGGATAATAATGTTCTTGCTTCACCCCAATTATTCCAAATAGTTGAAGACTTAGTCGAACTAGGATATGGGAAAAATCAGTTCACAGAAACACGCCCAAGGAGGTTGAGAACAATTGATTTCAACCAAGGTTTAGATGCGTCAAAAATAAACGAAAAGACAATGTCTCTTTTATCAAAATTGAATATTAGGCCCATGAGGATCGCGTTTGATAATGTAAAGGAGAAGAAAATCTACGAACGTGCCGTTGATATTGCGCGTAGCCATGGGGTAACGGATTTTTCAAATTATATGCTTTATAACTGGAAGGATACTCCCAAAGATTTATACGAAAGGTTAAAAATTAACATTAAGATTAATGAGAAGTTGGGAAGAGGGAAAGGAAAAGCATCTGCCGCGATATATAGCTATCCAATGCGATATGCACCAATAAGGAGCAAAGATTCTTCCGAATCAAGCATTAATAGAGACTATATTGCACCTGCTCCTAAGGGAAAACATAATTACTTAAAATATCCTCTTTGGACGAAGCGCTTTACAAGAAATATTGAAATCATGAAAGGCGCAGCTTCCGGTGTAATTTCTCCTACTCCAACTTTAGCAAGGAGAACCATAGGAAAAAGTTTTACAGAATTTATTGCAAATCTTTACATGCCTGGTGAGCTTCTTAGATATAGGGACAAGTACGAGAGAAGAGTTTATAAGCATGAACCTAAACGACGCCCCGGAACCGGGGATGTCGAAAAATTTCGAAAGTTTATACTTGTCCTCTTAAAGGGACAGAATAAAACCTTCCTAGAATTTCATAATGCTGTCTCGAGTAATACAAAAGCCGCAATTAAAGAATATCGCAAAAAATGTATGAATAGAAGGATATTGAAATGGCTGGACTTTTATCTGAAATAGAAACATTACATAATCCAAAACCATTTATTGGACATCAGATGCTGGATATAATTACTTCTGGCATGTATGATGATCCCCTTATGGTTTACCGAGAATATGTGCAAAATTCTGTAGATTCAATCGATCTAGCTGTAAATCAAGGTAAATTTTCCGAAAGCGATGGTAGAATTTCGATACGCATTTCAGGCCAAACTCGATCAGTTTTTATTGAGGACAATGGTTTTGGGCTACCCAATCCCACAGCAATTAATATACTGATGAATTTGGGGTACAGTCCTAAAGAGGGCTCTGCTCAAAGAGGGTTTAGAGGGATTGGGCGTCTCGGAGGCCTGGCCTATTGTGATTTGCTGAGGTTTGAAACGCGTTCTTCAAGAGAGGAAAAAATAGCAGTTGTGGAATGGGACCGACGGCTTCTCGACGATCTACTTACGAAAATGAATCAGAGGGTAAGCCTAGATAAAGTGGTTGCCAACATAATTAAAGCCTCATATAGACCGCCAAGCCAGAATGACCCAGAACATTTTTTCCGTGTAGAAATGAAGGATGTGCATAAATTTCATTCGGATATTTTAATGAATATTAAAAAGGTTAAAGAATATTTGTCACAAGTGGCTCCCGTTCCTTATGATAACTTAAATTTTTCTTTTACTGAAAAACTTCAGAACTACTTTACTAATATCCAAGGATATAGGAATTACCAAATAACCCTTAACGGAGAACCCATTCTTAGGCCATATTCGGACAGAATTCAAATTTCAACCAATGTAACTGATGAAATAAAGGACATAGAATGTTTCGAATTTTCCGATACAGACGGGGTTCCTTTGGCTTTGGGTTGGTATGCCCAAACAAACTTTAGAGGATCTCTCCCTCCGCATGTGACGATGCGTGGTATTCGCGTAAGACAAGGAAACATCGAGATAGGAAACGAGTTTTTCTTATCAAACATCTATGCGGAAAGACGTTTTGCTACATGGAATATTGGTGAAATCCAAGTCTGGAACCACAACATTAAACCGAATGCAAGACGCGACGGATTTGAACAAACCTTGAGCTACGAAAGATTTTTAGAGCAGGCCAATGTTTTGGGACGCAGCCTAAGTTTTTTATGCCGTAAATATTCAAGTGACAGAAGTACTTCATATCGAGTAGAAAGAAAGCTTCAAGAGATAGAAGACCTGCTTAATACCATGGTTTTTTTCCTAGATAAAGACCATTGTGAGAGTACGATTAATAAATTTGAAGAAGAATTGAATAAATTGAAGCCTTTGGTCAAAAATAAGGGCGTAAATCAAAACGAAATAGGTCGATATGAAAATTTGAAATTTAAAATTGCGAAATTAAGGAAGAAACCATTTTATTTAAATGACTATCTGGATGGCAGATATATCAGGCATATGAAAAAGAAAGAACTTTTTCAAAAGATTTTGAAGACAATAACACATGAATACGGCAATACGTCATCTGCTAACGAATTGATAAGAAAAATTCTTGTCCCGTACACGAAAAATCAGGGCAAGAGGACTTTAAAATTAAAGGAATAGTGCGAGCTAAATAGATTCTATCTTTTTAGTACGCCAACACTTAAATTTGGATGACTTATGGGAAGGTCTGTGGAGCCAGACCTTGGTATTGGACGGTGGATTTTCGACCTTTGGTTTATACCAGCGATATCTTTTCGAAAATTGTCGGGAAAGAGGAGATAATCTTCTTATGGAGCACTCCTTTACAGACTTCAATACAAATATTCATAGGAAATTGAAAGAAGTATTTCAATTAGGGCGTGACGCAATCCTTACAACTGCGGAATAAAACGTCTGTTTGAAGCAAAATATAAAAAACCCGATGTGTCGTGGGTGCAACCTTCCGACCACTGTATAAATATGACAAGCAAAGGAGCCTGCTGGTGTTCCAAAATAGACGAGGCCATATTTGAGCAAATCAGAAGGGGGGTATACAAGATTAGATAGTTATATGAACTCCGGCGGTCATCCATAAAAAAAGAAGATCAGACGGGGGTAGGAAGCACTTTTGATAAATTCAAAGATCACGAAGCTACAGGACTGAGGGTATGTCTAATGCCTTGGTGGGAGATAGTCTTAGAGAAAGTTCTTGTCGGAGATGAACTTTTCACTCCAGGGAGAGGCTTTCAAGGAAGCCGAAGCAAACCTTTTAAGATCAAATCCAAATCTCCATCAACCGTACATATTAGCAGTGGCAACTCTACAATTCCATTGGAAAGATTGTGCTTTGACACAGTAGAAAAAGCATTCTCTCAGAATCCCCTCCTTTGGCTTCGAGTTGCAGCGCTCCATGATAGTGAACCTTTCGAAAACAGTGTAGATAAATTGGTTCGTGATGCGACCGGATCTCAACTGGCGCGAGCGAATTATATGTGCTCGGTACTCGAACATTGCGGATTAGTCCAGTATTCTATGCATGGCAATAAGAAAGGCATCGAGTTGCACAAGGACAATGATAAATAAAGAATTTCCGCTGTCGGGCCTACACTATTTACAGATGCCATGCATAAAAAATTGGCCATTTCTATTTATGGTTAAATCATCGGGTGGGTTGGCTAAGCGATTACTGGCCCATCATCTTTCAGATAAATAGGTTTTGTTGTCCTGAATCAGTTAGCCTCCAACGGAAATTGCAATACAAGGAGTCAGATCAACAAGCTCCTTGAATGCAATAGAGAAGTTGCCGTCCCAACAAACCACCTCACCGCTTCAGAACTCCCCACATACATAGAGAAGCAGTTCAAACCCCACTCTCGTTACATTTTGTGCGTAGCAGCCTCTCATTAATGAGTTTCCAGATCTCCTAAGTGGGGAAAAACGGGACAATTATTTCCCCTGACAAAATAAAGGCTTGTCATGAATGCTATTAACCAAATATCTCGAATAGTTTTTGCTGTCGATCAATTTAGCGATGGACTGACGGATGTTGAAAAGAGGGTCAGCCTCATCCTCAAAGAGATGGAGGAAGGATTTCAGGTTGATGTCCATACACTAACGAGCCTCAAAAGAAGCTATGAATCAATCCTCTCAAACCTCAATGAGGAAATGCAGGGTAAATTAGGAAAGGCCTTCAGAGTGAATTCGAACAGAGACCTCGGAAACCTGCTTTTTCAAAATCTTTGTCTGCCTTCGTTGAGGAGGACCCCGACCGGAAAGCCTTCCGTAGCCATCGACGTTTTAGAGAGGCTTTGCGACTCTTATTCCAATGTCCATCCATTCCTGAAATCGGTGATCGAATTTAAGAACGCCCAGACACTAATCAAGTCTGTCAAAACCGTCTCCAAGAAACTGGACTTGCAAGGCAGGATTCATCCGGAATTTAACCAGCTCACCTGTCCCACTGGCAGAATCTATTCTTACATCCAGAATCTGCCAAAAGAGGTTAGGAAGGTTCTGATTCCTGATGAGGAAGGGAACGTATTTATCGAACTTGATTGGTCTCAACAGGAATTGAGAATTCTTGCGGCTCTCTCCCAAGAACCCGTTTTCCTTGATTGCTTTGCCAGGGATGAAGACCTCCACAGAAGAGTAATATCAGAGATGTTCAGTAAATCCATCTCCGAAGTGACAGATGAAGAAAGGAAGGCAGGAAAGACTATCAACTATGCCCTCATCTATGGTCAGGAGGCACCAGGCCTCGCTTGGAACCTAAATATATCTTTGGACAAGGCACAAGAACTCATAGATCGGTACTTCTCTTCTCTGCCTTTGATCAAGAAGTTCAAACACAACTTACGGGAGAGATTCTTAAGGGAGGGCTATTCCGAAACAGCCTTTGGACGAAAGACTCAACTGGATCTTACCGGGCCAAAAAGGGAGAGGGAACTCAGGCGAGGGTTCAACCACATCTTTCAAGGAACGGGCGCAGACATCCTCAGAATGA
>Ga0315285_10001815_pt1 | contig 22390 bp, 17 predicted proteins | sample YL17G09_36_MG_FD_203698 | JGI IMG/M metagenome (GOLD analysis project Ga0315285, IMG submission 203698) | Sediment microbial communities from Yellowstone Lake, YNP, Wyoming, USA - YL17G09_36 | ecosystem: Environmental > Aquatic > Freshwater > Lake > Sediment | place: USA: Wyoming | collected... | reverse complement strand
GCAGCGGGCAGCGTCGCAGGACGACCGCCGAGAAGTCCGCGGTGATGGTCGCGCCCGTGCCGCCGCCGACCTTGACCTGTGCCCGCGCCGCATGAGCGGGAGCCTTGGCGTACAGTTCGAGGTTGACCGGCGAGGCATCGGTGGCCGTGACGCTGGAGAGGTTCTGCGTGAGGACGGTATTGCCGTCTACGTCCTGCCAGACGATGTCCACCGTGGCCGCGCCCGCCGAGCGCGCCGTCACCTGCCGCGTCAGGGTCAGCTCGTACCAAGCGCCGGGGATGATGAGCGGCGTGGCGAGGTTCGTGGCCGCATACCAGGCGAACTTGCTCTCGGTGAGTAAGTCGACGTGGAACTTGCTACTCACGGCAGTCACGTCGGTCCCGTCGGTGCGTCCCCAGTCGGCGGGCCACGAAGTCCCCGAGGGCGAGGCCGTGGCGACCAGCGTGCCGACGTGTGCGGCAAGAGTGCGTGCCACCAGCGGGCCGCCGCTGAGGTAGGTCGTATCGCAGATGCCGTCCATGAAGGTGCCCGTGGGGCCGACGTCGAGCTGGTCTATCTCGGTGGTCGACGTATCGTGATGCCATGAGAAGAAGCCGTAGTCCAGCGGGATGAGCAGGAAGGCGTTGACGTCGAGGCGGTTGGTGCCGTCGCTCTTCACGGAGAGGGTCAGGTTAGCGGCCGTGCCCGTCGCCGTATCAGCTACGGGTAGGTCTAGGTCACCGATCACGAGCAGGTGCGGCGTGGTGCGCGTTACTGCTATGGCGACGTCGTTCTGACTGTCCTTGACCCAGCCGGTCCCCGCGGCCTGCTTCACGCGCGCCAGCAGACGGTACTTGCCCATTGGATACTGCGAATTGTCGAGCGGCGCGGTCTGATAGGTCGCCGAGGTCGTGTAGCGCGAGTTGTTGTTCCACATGGCCGTATCCGCGCCGCCGCTGCTCATCGTCGTCCACGTCAGAGCAGAGGCATAGACGCGCCACTTCGCGTCGGACAGGGCCGTGGGCGCGAGCGCGCACCAGACGCTGTGCATGTCGTTCCCGCTACTGTCGTCGATGGTCACGTCGAGCAGCGTTGGATTCGTGCCGAGCAGGGCGCTGAGGGCGACAGAGGTGGGCGTGAGCGTCGATGCGGCGTTGTAGAGCGTAGTGAGCGCCCCGGCGGGCATACCGGAAAGACTTAGCGTGAATGAGACCCGCTGCCAGAAGCCGAGCCATGTATTGAGTTCATCCTGCTTGAAGTTCGTCACGCCGGTCACGGAGTAGACCACCGGGTTCGTCACGCCGGGCTGGTAGTGCGCGTAGGAGTTGCCTGCGCGAAGCTGCGCGACGAGCGCCTCCATATAAGTTGTAAGCGTGCCAGCAGTCGTACCGCGGACAATGACCTCGAGGTCGGCGGTGTCGCCGGCCAACGCCCACTTGGTGAGCACATAGGTGCTACTAGTACCGAGAGTTAGGGGTCCAAGATAGTCTGTCATGGCGTCCCTTTACTCGTGGCACGCTTCGCCTTGGCAAGTGCCTCGATGACAGCAGCCCCGATATTCTGCCCCGATGCCCGCGCTATCTGTGGCGTAATTGCGTTGATGTCACCGCTGAAGTTCACGTTCACGTTAGTGACCTGATTGGTGTTCCCAGCCGTGACAGGTACAGCCCGGAACGTACTTCCACTGACCACTCCTACCATCTCACGGGCGTTGTTTAGCTTACTTCCATCTGTAGTAGCAGCAACTGCCCCTGCCAAGATGGCGGTAGTAGTGGCAACGATCTCGCGGGCCTTGGCATAGATGTTGACCGAGGAGGCTGTGAGTCCCGCAAGGAAGCCGTCGCCAAGAGCAGCACCACCAGACGTCGCAGCGTCGATTTGGTCGGAAGTTATCGTTGCAAGGGCACTGACGATACCCGAGATGGCAGAAGCGATGTTGCCAAGCTCGGTGAGCACGGGCGTCAGGTCGGTGATTGTCTTGAGGTCGTAGACGCCGAGCGCCGCTTTGACGGCATCGACCATACCTTGAACTACGCGCGAGAGCGCGGTACCTAGTTCGTTCGCCTTGCTAGCAAGCAGGCTTGCTCCGTCGATGGCGTTCTGGATGATGTTGACGCCTACGGTGGTGACGTTGTTCTCGGCGTCCCTGACCTCGGGGACGATAGCCATCCCAGCCAGACTGCTGACAATGCCAGTCACGTCACTGACAAAGGCCGCAATCTTAGTGGCGATGGGGCCGGTCTTGATGAAGTCCTTGTTGTCGGCGACCTTGCTGAACGCGGTCTTGAGAGCGTCGACAAGCAACACGAGGTTGTCACCGATGGCGGGAGCTGCTGCCACCACGAGCAGGATGCCTGCCTTGGCCTTCTCAACGACATCAGCGGTCATGGCGGCAAAGTTGGTGATGACTCCGGCGATGTTGTTGGCGAGTTCGATTGCCGCCTTCGCTGCGTTGTCTATCACAACGTTGAGAGATTCGTTTCTGAAGACGAAGTTGACGGCACCAGCGAGGTTACGTATAGCGAGCGCCAGCGGTGCGATGACTGAGAACTGTGCCAAGTAAATAAGCTGCTCGATGGCCTCGTCAATCTTGATTTGCGTCATCTCGGAGAAGGTGGTGATGATGCCCGCGATGTCGTTGGTGAGCTGCATGGCTGCGGACGCCGCCGTGAGTACGATATCTGAGAACCGGTCCTTGGCGAAGGCGTCACGCATACCGATGGCGACGAGACGTATCGCTGCGACCAGAGGAGCCAGCACGGTAGTCTGAGACAGATACTCAAGCTGCGTAACAGCTTCGTCTATCTTGCCCTTCGTCAGTTCAGCGAAGGTGACGATGATGCCAGCAATCGCGGACGCAAGTTCGATGGCGCGTGTGGCGCTGCCAGCTACGAACTCACTGACGATTGTCTTACTGAGAGTAGCCAATATCGCTTTGACGAGTCCTGCGATGGCCGTACCGATTTTCTTGGCCTTTGCCCTGACGAGCGCAATAGCGACGAGCGAGGCATCAATCTTCTGTGCGGTCAGTTCGGAGAAAGTCGTCAGGATGGAACCTACGCTCTCGGCCATGCTCACGACGCTCGCAAAGGCCTCGGCCTTCCAACCAGCACTCTTCTCTCCAAAGCCCTCTTTGTCACCCTTAATGGCCTTGCCAATATCAATGGACCTAAAGGCCTTCTGCATGGCCTTAATCATAGCCTTTAGAAGTGTAGAGACCTTCTTAGCCCACGCGGTAGCAACCTTCGTAGTAGGCAAACCTTGTTCTTTCAGGCTGCCTATAGCCGCGCTTATACCGAGGGCTGATTCAAGGACTGAGAGGACGTTCCCTGCAAGAGAAGCTGCTGCTTCAACGGCCTTTGCAGTACCCTTCTTGATACCTAGACCAAAGCCCTCAGCGAGCATAAGGCCATAATACAGACCGCGCTTAGAGGGTGAGGTAGCCTGAATACTGGTAGCGATACCTGCAAGGCCTGCCAAGCCTAGTTGACGCCCCGCTTCACGTGCATCGTCGACATACCCTGTAAGGCTATCAACAAATGACGTCCCGAGACTTTTAACGCCTGGAGGACGTTCATCACCAGCACCAAAGCCTCCGCCGCCGCCGCCTCCTCCCCCGCCACCACTAAACTTCTTCTTGACCGTAACAGTGATCGTCTTATCAATCAAATCAGCCAATAGGCCAACAACAGTAGATAGATCGTTGATCGCCTTGCCAACAATTGCAGTTGTCTTAAACTTCCTATCCTTAAGGGCTGCACGCAAGTCACGAAGCGTCTCCAGCTTTCTTTGGGCCTGACGGATCTCTGCCTCAACCACAAGCTTGTTCTTTGGGGTTACACTCGCCTTAAGTTCGGCAATATGGGCCTTAAGGGTTTTAATCTTCGAGACGGTCCCTGCGTAAGTTGCACGGGGGAAGTCAACTTCAAGGTTAATAGGTTTGGTTTTAAGGGCATCTTCAAAGTCCCTAAGGAACTTCTTGGCTTCTTTAATCCTGGCAGCGTACTGCTGAGCCATTGACTTACCAGGGCCAATAGGTTCAAGGGGCCTATTCATAATGGCATTAATTCCCGCTATCTTTGACTGATAAAGTAGCCAAGCATCGGTAGCACGCTTAAGATCCCCCTCAAGACCTGTAACCTGACTCTTAAGCAAATCAACCTGAAGAGGATCAACGGGAGTCTTCCCGCCCGTGCTCCTCATTGCTCGGGTGAGCTTTACCCGAGCATTAACCAACTCTTTAGTGTAGAAATCGATCCACTGCCTTAGAGCGTTGGGGTCATCCTTACCACTTCCAAGGAACGCAGCAAGGGGTGTTGTCCCCCCAGGGGCCCACGCCATTACTTTAGCCAGGGCGTCGGCTTTGACCTTAAGGAAGTGTGTTGTAAACTTAGCATACGCGCTAGTTACCGCCTTATGGGCAGCTAGCTCGGCCTTTGCAACATCACTTACCCAGTATTCTGCGAGGTTACTTCCCCCTCTTTTTGCTACAGGCTTTACTGTGTAGTTGTAGTAGATGATGCCGTCAATAACAACCTTCTCAAAACCGACCTTTTTAAGCTCTCTAGCCAGGAAGTCAGTTTTAACTGTCCCCCTAAGCATGGTCTCCATCCAGTCAGGCTGGAATAGCTTCTCCCTTGCAGCCTTTGCCGTGGCCTTCTGATGTGCCGCCCAAGCAAGGGAAAGGACCACAATAGCAGCCCCCACAGCAAGAACACCCGCAACGTAAGGACCCATGCCTATGACGGAAGCCGCACGGGCAGCAGCCATCTTTTCCTCGGCGGCGAGGTTTGAAGCGGCTACGGATGCAGCGGTCATCTCAGTTCGAGTTAAAGCCGCTTGAGCTTCTTGTTGTAGACGCAGATTCCGGACGTTCTCCATTGCGAAGTACTTTGGATTCTTAGCAGCCTTACCACCTAGAGAAGCTGCAAGGGCATCATTAACCTTTTGAGTAGCCGCAGCCTCAACGACTGCCGCCTCAGCTGCTGCTGTACGAACGGCCACAGCGGCTTGGCCTGCAGCAACACCACGAGCTTGTGCAGCAGCATACGCGGTCTCGGCTTCTGTACTTGCAGTTATGGCTGTAGCAGCAGTACCCTGAGCAGCAGCCAATTCCAATTGAGCAGCCGCTGCACCCTGAGCAGCAGCAAGGTCAGCCGTAAGGGCTCCAACTTGAGCTTCGAGGGCCGTCGTCTCAAGGGCCGTAGCAGCAGCTTTACCGCCACTAGTGAGTTTACTCCATATACCTACTTGACCCCCACCGCCGAACAGCAGCATCACTAGGGCATTAGTACCAGTCAGGATGGTGGATGCCTTACCGATTGCAGATGCAAACAGGCCCACAGCGGCAGCAGCAAGGAGGATTTTCCCAATCGCGGCTTGAGTACCTTCTGAAAGGCCGTTAAACCACTCGACGAGCCCCTTTATCCAAACGACAATCTTCGTAAAGATAGGTAGGAGCTTAACCCCCAGTTCAATAGCGGCGGCAGACAAACCTGCCAGAGCAACACGGAACTGTGCCGCAGGGGACTTCATAGTAATAATGAAGGCCCTCTGAGCATCCCCAGAACGTTTCGTTAGACGCTCAAAGACTCCTTGAGTACCTTTGTAGTCACGCATCAAGGCCAAGAAGATCGTAGCACCATTCTGTGTAAACATCTGAGTGATCTTCTTTACGTTCCCGTGGGCAGCAGTGTAGATTTCCCGCATCGCGGGCAGGAAGCCCTTGGTAGTCATGTCCTTGAAGACACCTTGAACCGTGAGACCGATAGCCTTCAAGCCATCAATAAGAGGCTTCTGAGGCTTCGTAAAGGACGTCAAGAGAGTACGAAGACCAAACGTAGAAATACGGGCACTCATACCGATTCGAGTAACCGAAGCAATTGCAGCACCCACTTCAGCAAACTTGATGCCGATCTGAGCCGCCACAGGGATAACTCGACCAAGAGATCGAGCAAACTCATCAGGTTCAGCCTTACCCTCTCGAACCGCTGCCACAAGTGTATCAGCAGCCGAGGCAGCACTAAGTGTATGCTTCCCCCACGCAGTCATGGCTGACGTTAAGGTTTCTGATACCCACCGCATCTCTCCCATACCAGAAGCGGTAAGCTTTACAGCCTGATTGAGGATCTTTAGAGCCTCTGCACCCTTAAAACCAGAGGAAGCAATAAAGTACAAACCTTCAGCAATGTCAGTGGGCATAACACCAGTAGTCTTTGATAGCTCCAAAACCGCTGCGTTGTACAACTTCATATCTTTGGTGGTCGCCCCAGTAAGAGCTTGGATCTTAGTCATTGCCGTGTTGAAGTCATAAGCCATCTTGGCAGTGACTATACTTACAACGCCCAAAGGTAAAGTGACCCATCTAAAGATCGTTTGGCCGACCAACTGCATATCGTGGCCGAACATACGTAGTTGGAGTTGGTGCTTACGGATCCTCTCGGAGAATGTAGCGGCCTGGCTGCCGCCAGCACCACCTAGGTTAGCAATTTGCCCTTGGGTAGCTTTTAATTGAGCCTCGAGGGCTGCAACCTGAGCTGTAGCAGCCTGAAACCCCTTGGTCCCAGCAACAACCTCGATACTACCTGTATAGCCTGCACCCACTTAGTCTTCTTCCCTCGGAGCTATACCCAATTCTAGTTCTGCTTGAATGAGCAACACTTTTTCAATACTAGGAGTCATCTTCAGATCCTTAGAGTCGGTACTCTCTACCAAGGACCTTGAATGGGCATAGTCTCGAAGTACCATAATCCTTGTACACAAGCCAAAGGGAAGATCTATCGCTTCGTCTGGAGCACATCTAAACTCCTCAGACATCCGGCTGATTATCCACTCTACAGGGACTGAATGAGTCCTCCCGCTCAGGGCTTGTTCAAGGGCTCGGAGACTTTTCCCAAGTCGGCTTCCTTAGGGAAGTGGATCTTAATGATCTCTTTGAAGGCCCAACTAGCAGTCCTCTGATCGAGATCATCAATGTTCTCTTCATTACAAGGGACTGAATATGACCATGCAACGATCGAGGAACGTAGAAGAAGCGACATATCATAAGTCTCTGCAGGATCCGCCGCCACTTCTGGAGCCTTCTTAGCATCGCCCTCAGTAGGCGTAGTAATGGTCTTGAAGAACTCTGGTCCAAGATCTCGGAAGCTCAGAAGTGAGTTGCGAGCCTTGACCTCACGAGCAGCCTCGAGAGTCCGCCAACCAAGCTCCTTAAACTCGATCCATTCGTCTTGCTCGTGGGGGATGTCTAGCTTGTGTGTGACTGTACTTCTAACGGCCATGATCTTCTCCTTATCGGGCTTCAGGATTCTTCCATAGTGACTTCTAATTGGAATCGGTGACCTATCCAAGCTGACTTCTTGCCTTGGGTCCTTGGAATGTCAATGATCGCCCTCCCGGAAACAATTACTGCCTTAAAGGCCGCACCTTCCAAAGTAAAGCTGCTACGAAAAGTATCAGCTATTTTGTTCGAAAGATCAAGGAGGCTATCCCATTGAGGTTCCATATTGTGACCATCGAGAGCGAGATACAAGGTTAGTTGGAACGTATAGATCATCTCCCAGGACTTAAAGGTCATGGGGCCTTGCTTGAATCCATCATAGGATACAAAAATGGCCGGCAAACTCCTGCCGGCAGTAAACTTCGGCCTTGTTTCTATGTTCTCAATACCAGTAATTGTACTGGCGAGTTCACCAATGGCCTCTGCGACGTCTTGAAGATTACCTGACATTAAAACCCCAAAGTAATGTAGATCTCCTTAGTAAGCTTCGTACCCTCTTCCTCCATGATTATAGGGGCCATAGCAGCTGCCCCCTCCATATAATCAACCCCACCATAGTCAAGAGATTGAGCGATCCGAAATACATCGCCCTCATCGCCCCCAAGCTTTGCCATTACCCATTCACGAAGGGAGTAGTATTTTCCACCATCAGGGTTAGCAGGCCCTCCATGATAACCTGTATCTTGTTGAGGTCCATAAGGGTTACCAGGTTCAACAGTAGCCAGGCCTGGGGTAACAATAGAGTTACCCCCTCCGCCAACAAACATCTCCCTCTTAAGGTTCCCAGATAAACCCATAGGAGCCCCTTCAGCAGCAATTTGAGCAATTCGTTCTTGTAATACGGTCATCCTACCTAACCGAATAGCAGGATCCTTTGTTAAGAAGCCCTCAAATTGCCCCAGAGGGTTTCTAGGAGCCCACTTCAGGGTAACGTTAAACGTAGGACCCATTACGAGCCAATCCAATGTACTTGAGGAATTCGATTACGCATGAGTTCTTTTACGGCGTAGGGAATGGCTGCTCTACCACCAGTAGCTTCACCCTGCTCAGGTGAATAGTTCTGAGGACCCTTCGCCCAGAGATGCTGTACCCAAATATAGGCAGCGAGTTTGAAGTCCTCAGGGATTAGAGATACAGAGGTAAGTTCATTACTGCCGTCACGTGTCTGGGTACCGTAACCCGAAACGTATATAACCTTATTAGCCATTGAACCAGTTAGGAAGGTGGATGCGACGTAGGCATCGGCTGTGGTAATCTTTCTAACAGCAATGTAGTCAGGATCGTAAACGTAATCAGTACCAGCCACGAGGGCGATACCTTTCTCAGCCACAGAAGAAACAGTGACGACGGGGAGACTTGTCAAGAAGATGTACTCCCCGCCGCCATCATTATACTCAGTGACCGACTTCTGGATTATCGGTACACCTATGAAGGCTTCCAGTGCATCACTAACCCAGTTAACGAAACCATACAGAGTGTTCAGCTCATCATCGGTACGACTAACCTCAGAGGTATCAACGAAGATGGCTTCACGGATCTCCGTCTTAGTAACGAAGGCCTTAGTAGAGAGCTGGACCGTTGAGGCCATTTACCTCAGAGCTTCTTCTGCTTATCAGGATCCTTGGGGTCCTCATCCTTTGGCTTCGCAGGTTTCTCGTCGGCAGTCAACCTAAGATCCATGATAACACCCTCATCAGTGATCTCTGGCAGGTCGGCATTAGAGTCAATCAACCAATCAGGTCTGCTCAGCATGACCATTGAGAGCTGTTCACCCTTAAGGATCGTACCAGCAGGAATGGTCACGATGCGATCGTTAACAATGTGCTTGTAATCGAAGGCCATCTTCCTTGAGAGAGCAGGCTTAGGCTCAGGTTCTGGAACTTTCTTAACAACAACCATTGCTTCCTCCTCGGGCGTTCAAAGGCTTAGGCCTCGACGATAGTCCCAGTAGCTTGCAGCTCGCAACTATAGGTATGATACTCACCGACATTAAAGGTCCTCTTGTAATTAACGATCCAGAGACCGCCACCAGTACCAGCAACGCCGTCACCTGTAATAGTCTTTGAACCGCCCAGCGTAAGGATGAACTGACGGTAAGCTACGTTGGCATACTTACCAATATTCAAGACGGCATCTGGGCCAGTAGTCGCCGCATCATCGAAGAAACCCTCGACCGTAAAGGGCTCGTACTTCTTGAAGATGCTCACCAAGTACTGAGCAATCGATGCCGCGAAGGGCGTCGATTCAATCAGAGGCCTGGTAATGTTAATCTCTCCGAACTTAGTAATGTATTGTGAAAACCCTGACGTTAGAGCACCACCATCAGTCCTGGCGATCTCGAACGAAAGGTTCGGACTACTATATTTAGCCATAGTTCACTCCTTATCTATTGATCGCTATTGCAGCGGTAAAGGTTGCTGCTGCAGCTCCGACAGTACCACCCCAAGCCCACTTAAGAGCAATATACCTGTTGACAGTCATATCGGCGGAGACAACCTTGTAACCACCAATCGCTGTAATGGAGGCAGTGGCGCACTGGCTGAGAAAGGTGCCAGTAGTGGTGCTATCTTCAAAGGTAATTATAAGACCAGAAGAAGTATCTGGAGTGTAAGATGTCACGCAGACGTACAAGGTACATCCAAGAGTTCCCGAAGGGGATCCTGAACCCCCATAACTGTTCAGGTCAAGGTAGGCACCTTCGGTGTTACCCGCGCCAGAACGAGCTACTAGTGTACCTAGAATGATACCTTCATCACGAGTCCCCGAGATACTCAAATCAAATGAGGCCTTATGATACTGCCCAACCTCGAAGCCCCTCTTATACCCAGCACGAATTGCCCCACCGGCACAAATTGCGTACTTGCCTGCAGTATTGCCCTGATAGGCCATCATGAAGACTTCTTCGGTCGAAGCCATACCAATCATCGCGGCGTTAATACTACTAGTAGCGTCGTCGTACCAACCCTCATGACCACTCAGGCCGTACTTCTTAAAGCCCGGCTTCCCATACGTAGTCGTACTTACACCGAACGGTGTAGTATCCTCAATAGGAGCCTCGATATTATCTTCGAGCTTGCTACTGATATTGGTTAAGTCGTACTGACCAATGAGAAGGTAGCCGATGCTCGATGAACTATATTGAGTCACTTATCAACCCTCCTTCTCTTTACTCGGCGCTGGAGAAGGAATTGAGGCCTTTACAAGCTCAATATCCTTCGTGTCCAAGAGAGTCCCGACCACTTCTAGAGGAATATCACTTACAATGTCTCCAGGGTAGACAGTCTTCCAATTAAGCTCTCCCTCCCAAGTACCCGACAAAGCCGCTTTAAGAGAAGCTGCATCCGCAGGGTATCGCAGCTCTGTAACTATCTTGTACCACTTAGCTACAGGCATGTAAAGCCTCCTCAATCTCAGGTGTAGTCTCCACCGGCGAGCAGATGAATGTCAGCATACCCGTCAAATCCGAGGGCGGCACACACATAGAACGCGGTCTTGTGAGTATCGGTGATCGCCAGGGTGGCAACACCTGAAGCTGTGGTCTGCATACGAACGGCACAACCTGCGGTGTTGACGTGCCAAATGGAGCCTGCAACTGCCGCGAGTGTGTCAGCAGGATGAGCCGTGATCGCAAGACCCGTTGCAGCGTCGCTCAACCAGATATCCAGGAACGTTGGCTTAGCGACGGGAGCACCAGCAGCATCGTTGACAGTAAAGGTAACATTGACAATGTTTGCAGCACCCCCTGCATGAGTAATAACGGCAACAGCAGGGATACCATCGAGCAGATTCAGCTCAGCGGCAATAGCCGTAACACCATCGAGCTTACTCAGCTCTGCGGCGGTCAGAGTAGCAGCGATCCCCGTAAGGACGTTGAGCTCTGCGGCAGAACAAGTGATGGGAGTCTCAGCGCCTGCCACACCGATCTTCAGACCTCCCACAGGAAGGCCAAGAACATCGAGGTTCATGGTAGCGCCAAGAACCGCGGCCTTGTTAGCAGAAGACGCCCCAGCAGTAACGCCAGCATTCGTATTCAACTGGGCAGCAGTAGCTGTTACCTCAGTACCAGCAGCGGCACCGATATACAACTTGGCAGTGTGGAACTCATCAAGGTTCTTATTGGCACCGAGCACAGCCGTCTTAGAAGCCTTTGCAGTACCGGCAACCGCCGTAGCGTTGTAGTTGATCTCGGTCGCAGAAGCCGTAACGGCCCCGATGCCCAAAGTCTGCGCGATCGTATAGGCATCGATCGCATCGAGGATGGCTTTCTTAGCAGGACCTGATTGATCCTCGAGGAGATCAAGAGCAGTCTCCAGGTTCGCAAGTGCGGTCATATTCTCAACCCCTCTCTATCATCCGTAGTTAGCTGAGGAAAGGTTACCCGAGTGAACTTGCGGGGTTCCTATACCGGGAAGAGATGTACACAAGTAGTAGTTACCCTTGGCGGCCGACGTAAGGGTAAGGATAGCAATGCCATCGATCGCAGTCTGAACTCGGATCGCTTCAGCAGCAGTAGCTACATGGAAGACACTACCCTTAGTAGCAGCGATTGAATCCGCAGGTACCAAAGCAATGCCGACACCTTCAGGGGAGTCACTTATCCAGAAGTCAACCAAGGTCGGAGTATCGAGTGCTGCACCAGCAGCATCAAGGACGTTGATCGTAATGGTAACGGCGTTCGCAGCACCTTGAGCGTGAACGATGCTAACAGCTGCAGGCTTGTCGTCTACAAGATTCAACTCCGCAGGGGTATCAGTAACGCCATCCATGATGCTCAGCTCGCGAGCATTCGCAGTGGCCCCTGTAAGGACGTTGATCTCGGCGGCCGTTGGAGTCGTTGCAACTTCAAACCCTGCAGGACCAATCAACAGCCCCCCAACAGGAAGACCGAAGACGTTAAGATTATAACTTGGCCCAAGGACCGCAGGCTTCGAAGCCGAAGCGGTACCGGCAACAACCCCAGCCTTCTTATTCAGCTCAGCCGCAGTAGCCGTCATAGCTGTACCAGCATCTGCACCCAAATACAACTTAGAGGCTGCTACATGGAACTCATCGAGGTTCTTATAGGCCCCAAGGACCACAGTCTTACTAGTAGTCGCTACACCCGGAGATGCAGTGGTGTTAAGGTTGACCTCAGCCGCTGACGCCAACAGACCTTCAGTACCGGCCTTACACGCGGCTATATAAGCAACGATGGCATCCAGGATAGCAGTCTTGCCCGTCTGGGTCTGATGACTTTGAATGCCATCAATTGCATCCGTCAAATCCGAAAGGACAGTCATAGTCCCCTCCTATTCGCACGTGGGGGAACGGCCTGATTGCCGTTCCCCCAAATGCAAGGATCAGGTGATGTCATAGCCATAAGCCAGAGCGCCCCAGAAGGGGTACTGGATGTCATAGCGGCTGAACACAACGGCCTTGGTCTGATCGGTATCGATGACCTGCTCCATTGCGATCCTCATGTCCCCACGACGACCAATGATCACGCCGTACGGACGGTTGATCATCATGAACGACTTCTTGACGTTGTCGCCAGGAGTGTCGTTGATCTTGCCGTCAACAGCAGACAGGGGGATACCATCCGAGACAACGATCGGAATGCCGAACAGCTTGCTCAGCTCGCCGGTCAAGATCGTAGCATTCGGACCATACTTATCAGGTGTCACAACGTTCGTGAGGGTCAGCATGTCGTACCAAAGTTCACGCGGTACAACAGACATGATATCGTTCGGATTGGTACCATACTTGCCAAGCAGCTGGCGAGTAAGGTGGAACTTCGTCTCGGTCATGGCACCAGCAATGTCAAGAGCCTGACCCGTGTGGGAAACGATGCAGCTGTGGATCACGCCGTCGGTCTGGAGCCAATAGTCCTTGGCAGCAACCGTAGTAGTAGGAGCGGTGCCCACATAGTTGATGTTCGTATTGGCTGTGGTCTCATCACCAAAGAGGAAGCAGCGCTCCCAACCGTCACCAGTAATACGAACGAGATCCTCACGAATGACCGGCAGGACAGCGATCAGGGCGTCCTCGTCAAGTTCGGTGCTCCAGAATACGCGAGCACCAAGCTTCTTGGCGTTGAATGTGATCTTGTTGAATCCCAGGTCACTCGCGGCAACTGCCGAAGCCGAATCCGTAGTGGACTCGTCAACGCCGTAGATCGTCAGGCTTGAGGCCTGATACGGCATTTCCCAAGGGTTGTTCGGCATATCGATGACACGGAAGTTCGACAGCATCGCCTTCTGCTTCTCAATGTCCGAGTACAGCTGACGCTGCAGGACGGCAGGAACAAGAGTCGAAGTGTCTGCCGTATCAAGGGCCTTCTGGATCACGCGTTCATCATACTCAAGACCGCGTTGATCGTAATAAGCCTTTGCAAGAGCCTTAGCACTCATGGCTGAAGGATGCTTACCAGCAACCTTTACAGCAAGCCACATGTCAGCAACCAATTGTGGGGGCACCGTGACAGGCTCGTCCGGTGGGGCATCGATCTTGGCGGCTAGCTTAGCGCGGGCGCCGATCTGGTCGTCCACAATCTCGTCCACAAGCTTACGAAGGTTGCTGGACTTAATATCGGCACCCTCTTCAGCCGCCTTCTTCGCTTCAGCCAGCTTCTTCAGCTGCTCAAACGCCTCATCGGCGGTCATTCCCTGAGCAACAAGGGCCTTCTCGAGAGCGTCCATCCCTCACCTCACCTTTATTTCCAGGCCTTGCCGGCCAGGTACTGCAGATGCTCATCAATGTACTTGGCAATCTGCTCCGTCGGATCTTCTTCTATAGTATCAGCTTTCCACGCTAAAAGAGCAACAGCGTCTTCCTCAGTCAGTCCGAGTTCCGAAAGTCTTTCTCGAAGACTGACTTTTGCATCGTCTCCGATTTCGTCTTGGGATTTCTCGACCTTGGGGGGCGAATCTTCTTGAGGGTCTTTACCTTCATCTTTTGACGTTTCATAAGCGCCCAACTTAAGTTCAAGTTCCTCGATGATCGTAGCCTTCTTGACACACTCTTCACATTCCACCTCGTGCCTCACCTCCCTAGCCTTGCTTGACTGAAGAAGTTCATCCATAACCTCTTCAGAAGTTTGCCCTTGCGTCGCGAAGCTCATATAGTCCAAGAACTTCCGGTAAGCATTTCGCAAGGCGTGCGGGTTGTCAGGGATCGGAACGCCTGAAAGCTCCAGGAGTTCCCACTCAAGGTACTTGTAAGCCGGAGGCCAAGAAGGCTCGCCTGAGTTATTCAGACGCCTCTCTGCCTTATGGACGATGGCACCAACACTCACAGCGTGCAAGTACCCTTCCTTGTACTTGCGATACACCTCCATTGCAAAAGGGTCCTTAGCATCGAACTGGATCTTAAAGTCGGCACCAACGCCGGAGATCTTAGTAACATCGAGAGCCTTACCAATAGGGAGAGTTACCCCTGCATGATCATGAGCCCAGAGGAACAAGGGATTCTTGGAGTAGTTATCGAAGTCTCCACCATCAGCGACCATAATGTCACCAGAACGATCCACATCCTCGGTAGTGCCTCGAAAAGTTAGGATCTTGGCGTCCTCATCGAACTCCTTGACCTTGAAATCAGCATAGTAGTTCTTGTACCCTAGCTGATCCTTTACCACCTCTTCCATGATCACATCCCCAGTCTCTTAGCCAGGTTGGCTTCTTTATAGATTTCCTGGATTACTTGCGCTATGTAAGCCTTGGCTGCAGGATCCTGATTGCCATTACCGTTACCAGGAGGCTTATCTGAAATTGGTTGATCTTTCACTCCAGGAGGAGCAGGTGACTTAGAAGGATCCACGGTATTAGGATTGTTACCAAGAAGTGGATGCCCCTGCAGAGGTACAAAGTTCACAGGGATGATAGGCTCGTCGCCCCAAGCCACGGTGGGGAGACCTAGGTCTCTGCGAACGTCGTTGATCGTCATCACGGCTGTCGTGACATAGGTCTTGTGCTTCTCCAGGAGCAGAGCCTCGTCCCGTGGAAGGATGTTCAAGAACTCGCATTGGATGCTGTCCCCGTATAGGGGCATTAGGAACGTATTTAGAGTACTCGCGATGTTGGCGAGTGCAGGACCAATAGTCTGGGTTCCGAAGTTTGACTCATCAGACTGTGCGGTAGCCTTGTTGACATCTTGAACAAGACCAACCTGTGACTTGGGAACACCAAAAGCAGCCAGAATGGTCTCACGAGCGTTCTCCATTTGATTGACAAAGTCCATATCCTTATGGGAGATCCCAACTTCTTGGAAGCGGAGACCGTTAGTGGCTACAGCGACCTTATGCCAGTTGTTCTGACCGCGCTGTTGCTGCTCCCACATCCTCCGCAAACGGTTTACTTCTTGACGATCCAACGAGTGGTCGGTTGAGAGGTACCCACCAGGCTGAGCACTATTGCGGAAGAACTGGTAGTTGTAGATTTCAGCGTTCTGATGAGCCGCAAGCGTATAACGCAAGGCCGAAAGGGGCGACGCCCCACGATAGAAGTTTCCAGGATCGGGATTGGGATAGAAGAAGTGGATAATCTCTTCAGGCTTAAAGGTAACTATCTGACCCATTACGTCATAGATATACCCCTTGATCATTTGGCCTCTAGGGCCACCAGGGACAATCTTAATGAAGGACGGAATCAGTGGATAGATTTGGGCCGGGCCGCCCACGACGTTTGTGTTAATGTACCAAAATGCCTCACCAGCCAACTCCATGTGAAGGTGCAACAGCATGCGTAGCTGCATCTGTGACATCATGTCGTTGGGTCGAGCCATGACGTCAAGCAAGACGTGCTGTTTTACATACTGCTTTGTCCCCTCGGAATCGGTCGTGAAGAGGGCGAAATCAGTACTCGCACACTTCTTTGCAACGCGATTTCCACAGATGTAGACCCATCCTGCGGTCCCGTACTGTTGAAGGTACGACTCGGTGTCAGTAGCCGGCCCGACCCCCTGGTCCCCAACGCTCTCTACGTTATAGAGATAGGGAGCAGCTTGTGCTGGCATGCCAGATGCCTTTGAGACGTCAACTCTATTTAGGAGGCGATGGAGAAAACCTCCCTCAGAAACCTTCATTCGTCCTCCTCCCACACTGAGAGCAGGTCAGTGGCCTTCATGTTATTCTCTTCCCAGTATAGGAGAGCTTGCGTCATTGCATCGACCTGGTCGTCATGCATCCCCGTAGGAAAACGTGCGCATTCATCGACGAATTCCTGGACGTCGAACGTGGCGATGTTCGTGTGTGGTATCCATATATTACCGGATTCTATGTTGGGAGTCACGGCGAAGACCCGGGCTTCTTTACTATCCTTTGGATCAAAGGGTATAAGACCAGGAACGGTGCTCGCTAGAGAATCAATGACCGCTGGCCCATTCGCTTTGGCTTCAACGATTTTCCTGCGGGCAAGTGGCCACTTTTTAGTTAAGGCTTCCACAGCACGCTGTGTCTGAGTAAAGGTCATACGATCACGAACTTGATCCAGTAGATACCTGTTTGCCTTACGCCGCCCCCAAACCTGTCCTACGACAAAGTCGGACTGCTTCGTATCCTTAAAGGTCATATCCCAGCTTTGAATAAGCTCATCAAAGCTCTTAGGGAGGGTTTCGCGTACGTAGTAGCTCCACCATTTACGCATGATGATCGAGCCCTCAAATGCACTCGGTTTCTGTTGGTATAGGGATTGCCATACGTACTTGCCCACTGAGTTGCGAATGCGTTCAAAGTCTTTTTCAGTATACCTCTGAGGGCATAAAGCCTGCCCAATTTCCCTCCCAATAGGATCAGGATCTGTATCTGCAATCGCGGGCATCTCAACAATTTCCCACGTCTCGTCAGACTCGGCTAGGATTCTCCCACCTAGATCGTCTTCGTGCCAACGCGTCATCATAATGACCGCAGCTGCCCCAGGTTCGAGACGGGTATAGGCCACAGATTGCCACCATTCCCAGGCCCTCTTACGAGCCGTGGGGGACATAGCTTCTTCGAAGTTCTTTACGGGGTCATCAATTACCAGGATATGTGCGCCCTTTCCTGTCATTGGACCGCCAACACCAGCAGTATTCATGCTTCCACCCTGAGTAACCGCCCAGGATTTAGCAGCACTTTGCCTGTTGTCAACCGTTACTCCGAAGACTTCCTCGCCCACAGAACTCAACACATCACGTGCTTTTCTACCCCAAGACTCGGCGAAATCCGCCTCATATGAGGCCAAAATTACGTGTTTGTAGGGCCAATTTCCCAGGATCCATGCAGGGAAATAGTGTGAAATCAGCTCACTTTTGCCGTGTCTAGGAGGCATAAATACCATTAATCGCCTTAATCTGCCTGCACCTACCTCAACTAGCTTACGATTGACGACCTGCAGGTGCGTATACAGCTTCCAACGATTCTCGGAGTGATATTTTGCCAGGCCTGCAGGCGTAAGCTTCGCCTGCAGGAGAGGATCGTCTATCTGGACGTCTTGTAGGATTTGAGGCATCATTAAACCAGGTGTAGGATGCCAACACGAAAGGCTATAAGGGTTTCAGGGGCATCAACAATCTTAATCCAAGTTACATACGGTCCGACAGCTAGAGTTCCAGGCATCAGACAACGAGCTACGTACTCGATATCGCCATCAGGACGGGTTACGGTCTCCCAACTACCGGCACGCCATGACAATCCAACGGCGCTGTTTGTTAACGAGAAAGCAAATGATACGGGGTCTGATGTTGGATTGTAAGTGACCCCAGCCTTCTCTGCGATAATAGGCACCTTTAAGTACTCAACAGCTATTGCAGGCATCTCAAGGCTCAAGCTCATGCTTTTCCTCTCTTCCATGGCCCATAAGACCAACCAGTTCGCATCTCTTCAGTAGTCCAACCCCTTCGCATCCCTGCAGGGTGCCATGAAGTACGCATTTCGTGTGCATGATAAGTACCTACAATTTGTATCAATAGTACTGCCGAGCCTATGGTATTGGCAACATCCTTTAGGGCGAGGGATGCACTACCCTCGACACCCTCGATATTTTGCCTAGATAGGCTAGCAGCACCAATCGTATCATGGGTACGAGACGCCTGCAATGCAGCAGACCCTTGAGTGTCAGAAGTAGGTACGGATACCAATACACCCGAACCAGGAGTGGTACTAGTACAATGTTGTTGGAGACTGGCCGAGCCATCGACAGAGGCAAGTCGATAAGCTTTGAGAGCCGCTGAACCCTGCGTATTAGCCTTAAGAGAGGCGCGTATGCTCGCGGAACCTGTAGTATCTGTAGCAACTATCGATGCAAGAGAAGCATCTCCAGGAGTGTTACCGAACTTAGGCCCTTGCAGGCTAGCAGAGCCGTTAGTATTTGAGGTCTTGTTGGAGCTAATTGCCGCAGACCCTTCAACGTCTCGGCGGAGTACTACAAAAAGGGTCGCAGAGCCGCTAGAATCGTCTATCTTGTTCGAAGCTAGTGCAGCTCCACCGGACGTATCATGAGTTTCTAGAGATGCGAGGCATGCAGAACCTGTTGTGCTACTGGTATTCGATGCCCGTAAGGAAGCCGAACCAATAACATCTTCGGCACCAATACCTATAGTTGCCAGCTTTGCAGAGCCCTCTACGTCCTGAGTAAGAGCTCCTTGAAGGCTCGCTGCACCACTTACATCATCTGTTTGAGGTGCTGCAAGGGCAGCAGATCCAGTACAACCATCAGCCTTACCGCCACGTAACGAAGCAGATCCCTCAGTATCAGAGATTCCAAGAACATGAAGGACGGCAGAACCTGTTACGGTATCAATACGAGCAACCTGTAATGAAGCAGAACCGCTAGTACTCTCAACCCTTTCTCCACGCAAGCTTGCTGAACCAGATGCATCAGAGGTCTGAGGACTTGCCAAAGTGGCTGAACCGAAAGTAATCAGGTCGCGTGGGGCAAGTACAGTTGCTGAGCCGGTGGTATCGCAGGCATTCGAGGCGGCGAGGCTTGCAGATCCAGAGGTATTTGCAAATTGTAGTGAACATAGGGCTGCTGAGCCTATAGTGCCGGAGGTATAAGGGGCTTGCAATCTTGCCGAGCCATCTGTACTGCCAGTCTTCTGTGAGGCTAGAGTAGAAGACCCATCAGTATCGTCTGTGAACTGGTTTAGGAGTACTGCAGTACCCTCTATATCATTCGCTTGCGAAGTACATAGGGCTGCAGTACCATCCGTGTCACAGAGAGTTGTCTCAGCGAGTATTGCAACACCCTCGGTATCACTCGTCAATGAAGCTCGGAGTACTACTGAGCCACTAGTACTAGCAGCCCTTAAAACAAGTAGTGTAGCCGAGCCGTCAATGTCGGAAGTCTGAGGCTTGGCGAGTGTAGCCGATCCGCTAACGTTATCCGTACATGACGCTATGAGAGCAGCAGAACCTGATACGTCTTCGTCCTGCAATGAAGCTAAGACAGCAGAGCCTTCCGTATCAAAAGTACATGCAGCTTGTAGGCTGGCAGAGCCGTCTGGGCCTTCTGCTTCTTGCAGAGCCAACGAAGCGGCACCGCCGACACCCTCAGTTCTCTGCTCGGCTACCGCGGAAGAGCCTCCCGTATCGGACGTCTTCATACCACGTAGACTAGCCGAACCTGTAGTGTCTTCAGCTCCCTCCCCGATAGTGGCAAGCTTAGCCGAACCGTCTGTGTCCGCGACTCTGAGTGCAAGTAGGATGGCCGAGCCGTCTACGGTGGATGTAAGGGAAGCACATAGGACCACAGAGCCTTCTGTGTCCCCCGCGAGAACAGCCATAAGGGCAGCAGACCCAGAGACGTCAGAAGTGGCTGGCAAAGCGAGCGTCGCAGCCCCTTCAACGTCAGCAGCTCGTGAGGCTTGCAAGGAGGCCGAGCCATCCGTGTCTTCAGTCTGTCTCACGGCCAGAGACGCATCACCCGTGATGTCTGCCGTCACGGAGGCGCGCAGAGAAGCAGAACCCGTCGTGTCGCCGGGCACGAAATCGCTGATGACCGCCGAGCCGTCCGTATCTCTTGTTCTGGCGGCGACGAGAGCCGCCGCACCCGTCGTGTCTCCGTCTACGGCAGCGAGTAGCGAGGCAGCCCCCGTGGTGTCGGCTGTCAAGAGGGCGAGGAGAACGCCCGAGCCGTCCGTATCGTCTGTCAGAGTAGCGACCAGTACAGCCGAGCCCGATGTGTCGGCATCGCAAGCGGCGACGAGCGCAGCCGACCCGGACGTGTCCGCCGTCTTGCTCTCAAGCAGCGAGGCAGCGCCCGTGGTGTCCTCAGTCTTGGCTCCGAGTAGCGAGGCGGAGCCGGAAGTGCCTGCGACAAGAGTCGCAACGAGGACGGCAGAGCCCTCTGTATCCGCTGCATAAGCGCCGAGCAGGGAGGCCGAGCCGGTAGTGTCCGCAATGAGCGCCACGACAAGAACAGCGGAACCGTCGGTGTCGGCAGTCAGCGTGGCTCTCAGGGACGCGGCACCCGTCGTGTCGGCACTCTCAGAAGTGGCAAGAGAGACCGCGCCCTCGGTGTCGTCCTCCAGCGCCGCGATGAGGACCGCCGAGCCGTCTACGTCGGCGGTCCACACGGCTTGCAGACTGGCGGAGCCCCACGGGTCGGTGACTGACGATTCGACGTAGGGAGCGGGCAGCTCCCCCTCCACGCCGGCTTCGACGAGGACATTGGTGACGTACAGTTCTGCGGCGTCAGCCCCGCCGGGCACGTCTTCCTGCGGCGTGAAGAAGGCGCTGATGCCCGTTTCGCCTATACCGAGCTGCGCGCAGAACGAGTAGTTCTGGAAGCCCGTGACCGGAGCGGACACAGAGCCGATGAGGAACGTCGAGTCAGGCCCCGCGAACTGGTAGTAGACGGAGCACTCGTCGGCGGCGACGCCACCGCCCACGTAGAGGTCGAACTGGACGAAGACCCAATCGCCGCCCACCACGCCGTCGGGTAGCGGCCAGAAGACCGGGTAGATGGGTGACCCAAGCCAATCGGACGAGTGGATAGCCGTCCCGCCGGGGATACTGATGCCGGGGATTGAGGTGACACGTTCCGCGTTGATATCCCAGCCCGTAGAGTCGACCGCCCCGCGCGGGTTGGTAACGACGTTCGGGCGCGAGACGACGACTTCGCTGGTACGGGCTGCCATGAGCGAGGCCGCGCCCGACGTGTCGCCCGTAAGGTCGGCGATGAGAACGGCAGAGCCCTCTGTATCGGGCGCGAACATGGTGGCGAGAGAGGCTGAGCCCCAAGTGATTGCATCGCGCAGCTCTTGAAGGACCGCTGAGCCGTCTGTATCGGCAGGCGTAACGGGTTCACTGAGCGTGGCCGCGCCGTCGGTGTCTTCCGCGCGCGGTACGACCAACAGAGCCGCGCCGTCGGTATCTGAGATGTTCGCGGCGAGTAGGCTGGCAGAGCCGAACGTGTCCTCAGCCCCGACACCCCAAGCGACGAGCTTGGCCGAGCCGTCCGTATCGGCGACCTTGGCCCCGAGTAGACTGGCCGAGCCGGTAGTACTGGCGAGCAGAGCCGCGACGAGCGCAGCCGACCCTGTAGTGCTCCCCGTCAGAGCTGCGACAAGCGCAGCGGAACCCGTGATATCGGCGGTGTACGGAGTAGCCGCCGCCCCCTCGGACGCGCCAAGGCCCCCTGTTACGAGGGCATCGTTGCGACCGCCAAGTCCCTTGAGGACGAGGTCGCTCATTTATGCGAGCCGGTCGCGCCTGTTGGCCCCGCTGCCGTCGAAGGGCACGCTGCCGGCCACGTCTTCGTACACGTTCGCGGTGTAGAGGACGTCGCTGCCGTTGTCGGCATAAATCGTCATCACACCAGTCGTAGGATTGGTGGTCACTTTGTTGCGTAGCAGCTTGAGAACCAGCGTCAAAGCCGCGTCCAGCGTCGTGCCGGTATCCACGATGATGTCGGCAGTCTCAGCCTTGATTGCGGCGATGTCGGCACTGAGAGTCGCCAGCACGGGTTCGCCGAGGTCGCCGCCGATGTCGTCAACGACGGTATAGACGTCGCTGGTGCGATAGGTGTCGGCGCTGTCCTGCCAGACGATGTCGGTCCCAGGCCTGCCCTCGACCACGGCGCTGATGCGCAGGGCGACGATCTGCCCGGCGGTGAGGGCGGGGAGGGTGACGGCGGCTTTGTAGGCCCCGGTCGTGATGTTGGTGACGGTCACCGTGGC
>Ga0315285_10001813_pt1 | contig 22410 bp, 23 predicted proteins | sample YL17G09_36_MG_FD_203698 | JGI IMG/M metagenome (GOLD analysis project Ga0315285, IMG submission 203698) | Sediment microbial communities from Yellowstone Lake, YNP, Wyoming, USA - YL17G09_36 | ecosystem: Environmental > Aquatic > Freshwater > Lake > Sediment | place: USA: Wyoming | collected... | reverse complement strand
AACAAGCGGCTGAAAAGCAAAAAGCAGGCTTCACCAAAGAAGCCAACGTCGCCAAGGCCACATATGATGCTGAGGTATTCCGTGAGAGAGCCAAGGCTGACAATGCCCTCGCCATTTCCGCAGCCGAACAGAAGAAGACGCTAGAAGAAAGGCAAGCGGAAGCGGCCCTAGCCGCGGCTGAGCGTCGCGACAAAGAGCTTGATGCGGAAGAACGCCGCCCGGCTGATGCCCGACTTTACAGCGCTCAGAAAGACGCTGAAGGGGTAAGGGCAACGGGTTACGCCGCGGCTGATGTCAAGCAGAAAACTGGTGAAGCTGAAGCCGGCGCTGAGAAAGCCAAAGGTTTAGCTGGAGCCGCAGTCATTGCTGCCAAGGGTAAGGCTGATGGAGAAGCCATTGAGGCCACGTTAGTCGCTGAAGCCAGAGGCAAGAGTCAATTGGCTGATGCTCTCAATGCTTACGGGCCAGGGGCTCTCCGCTTGGTCCTAGGTGGTCAACTTCTTGGACGCATTCCTGATGTAGCTGAATCCTTCGGCAAGGCTTTTGCAAACATCGAGCAGATCCGTTTGATCGATATTGGTGGTGGCACCGGTGCTCCTGGAGAAGGGGTCGAAGGCGCAGTCGAGCGATTCTTGGACATGCTGCCTAACACCATGTTCAAATTCCTCCAGGGTGTTGCGGCCCTCCTCGGTACGCCCATCGACGACCTGGTCACTGCCTACGTCATCGAAGAGGTAGGAAAGCATGACATCGAGGTAGCACCTGAGAAGAAGAAAGATATCGAAAAGATAGTGAGTGCCAAGGTGGCAGAGGCGGAGGCTAAGGCAAAAGCTGAAGCAAAAGAACCCACCACAAGTGAAGTTACTACAGAAGAAAAGCCTGAAGTCTCACCCGAACCCCCAGTCAAAACCATCGGCATGGCGGAAGCCCTCGAAGTGACCTTAGCCGAATCTGAGATTGAACCGCCCAAGGACAAACCACGCCGTCGTCCGCGACGCAAAAAGCAGTAACACTCTCAAATCAGGAAAGGTGCAGTGAGTCAAAGATGCTCCCGCACCCTTTCTAAAAAAACTGGAGGGAAACATGGATCCACAAAAATGGAGAGAGGCAATTCAAGCCTTTGCTTCGGCTTTGGAAATTCAGTCCTTAAAGCAAGTCTTTGGTCAGCTCAGCGCTGATGAAGTTCTTGCTAAAGCAGAACAATCGCTCAGAACCCAATTTAAAGAAGTTCTCACCGAAGTTCTCCTTGAAGCTGACAGCCCCTTCCTCGAGAAGATCACCGATGGGCAGTACGATAGCCTTAATGATAGTGATGTCATCGAAGCCATCACTCCGCCTTTGGCCACTGACTTGGGTCAATGGTTCAAAGAAGGAGGGGAAGAAGGAGGGAGAGAACCTCTTTTAGACGCTCTGGTTAGGACCATCATCGACGAGGAAGAGGAATTTGATCTAGAAGAACTCAAGGAACTGGTGGCAGAAAAAATTGCCAACCGGTTACAAATCGCAACGGAAGAAGAGCCGTAAGAATCGCCGAGTAAGTGGTAATCAGAGACCATTCAAAAGGGGCAGCCTTTTTCTGCCCCTCGCCCTTATCTTTCTTTTATTCCTATCCTAGGGAACACAACCTGCCCAGCAGGATTTGCTTCAGAGGTAAGATTGCCTTACCTTTTGAACCTTTCCTGTCTGACTCACGTGTTCCCTTTTTTCGTGGAAAAAAATTGAAGTTCTATTCCAACCACTGAAAACTCTCTACCAATCTGGTTAAGGTTTCATCTTGAACTAACGTCTGCCAACCACCTTCCGGTGCTTTTTTCTCAGGCGTAGAAATCACCAAGATGTAACTGGCTTTTCTCAAGGCCACCGCGCCAGTGCCTTTTCCTCCGCTCTGGGAAAGAACAAATTGGAGACCTTCTTGCTGGTTGATTATTATCTCTTGATTCCAATTGACTTCAGGGAAGTAACTCCGGACAAAACTGCCCAAGGAAATCGGTGAAGGCTGATCATAAAGGTCAATTTGGTAACCATCGGGCGGAAAAACAATCTGGTAAAGATGCTGCTGGGGAGGAGTAATTCTTTTTTCTTCCGGCAATTCCCAGTTAACCGAATAACGAAGAGAAAAACCAAATTCCTCGTTGGTGTAGAGTGTCGTCCGACGGTCTTGAGAAGAAATCGAATCCTCAGTGGCCACGCCAGAGGTAATCGCTGGCTCTTTAGGGGATTTGAAAGTCACCCGGCCAGTTTTAATGAGATAAAAAAGACCCAGAGAAACAAAAACCAAAGCCATTAAAACCAGAAAAACGCCTCTTTTTTTCATCTTTTTACGTCTTTTATTCACTGGGAGTTTCCGTTGGCGTCTCTTCAACCGGTTCAGTAGCGGTCGCTTCTGGTTCGGCTGGTGGTGTTGGCTCAGTTGTTGATTCTGGCGGAGACGACTCGGTCACTGGTTCGGCTGGTGGGGCTGGTTCGACCGTGGGTTCGGTCGGAGCCACTGGCTCAGCCGGGGCAGCTTCTCCTTCCCCTTTCCAAGCGGGCATGGTGCCCATCAGTTGGTCCGTCAATTTCTCTGCCTCTGCCTGATCCTTACCTTGCTTTTGAAGATAAAATTGAATCATCTTCGCCCTCACCTGCTCCCGTGGCATCAACTTCCCCTGCTCATCAGTGCAATAGCGGCAGTAAAGATTGTTCACGTCACCACCACCATGATCTTCAGGTTTATCCATAGGCATTCCACATGATTGACAGCTCATCTCATCACCCCCTTTCTATTCATTTAAAAGTAAAATCATCATCACCCCAATCCCTAAAATCAATCCTAACATCTGCCAGAGAGATTTGGCAAGTTGGGTTTCTTTGTGTAATTCTGGAATTAAATCCGAACCGGCAATGTAAAGAAAACCTCCGGCGGTAAAAGGAATTAACAACCGAGTAAGATGAATAAATTTGACGCCCAAAAGGAAAGTGAAAAAAACTCCAGCGAAAGCGGTTAAAGCCGAGAGAAAATTGAAAAACAAAGCCTTTTTCCTGGAAAAACCACCATGGAGCAGCACGCCAAAGTCGCCGATTTCTTGAGGAATTTCATGGAAAATGACCGCCAAGGTGGTGGCGATCCCCAAAGGCAAACCGACCAGAAAACTGGCGGCAATAACCATGCCATCCATAAAATTATGAAAACCGTCCCCGACTAAATTCATCAAGGCCAAAGGGTGAGGGTGTTCTCTAGAAGTGGGAATATGACAGTGACGCCAGGCAATAAACTTCTCCAAAACAAAAAACACCAACAGACCAGCCAAAACCGCCAAAGAAACTTCCAGATTAAAACCCATGGTTTCAACCGCCTCCGGTAAAAGATGAAGAAAAGCGTCACCCAAAAGTCCACCAGCAGAAAAACTAACCAGAAATAAAAGAATTTTTTTTAATTTCTCCGCTTGAAGAGCCAGAAAAAGAACCCCGGTAAAAGAAAGCAAACTGACAAGAAAAACACTGATGAAGGAAAAAAACCAAGGATTCATTGATTCAAGTTTAACAGGAAAAAAGAAAGAAGACTATCGGTTTATCATCCTGAAAAGGACGTTCGCCAAAGCGAACAGATAGTCTCTGTTGAATACATCACTGTCTCGTTTGCCTCCTGACTAAAACAAAAGCTGCTATCCATGGACCGTACACTACCATGGCGATGCAAGCAAGATAAAGAATAGCCATTTTATTCCTCCTTTTCGAATAATCTCTTTTCTTCCAGTAGCACTCGGGCCTTCCAATGCAGAAAAGCGGGGACACCATAAGCTAAGGCGGTCACCACCAGAGCCCAAATGATACCCATTTCTTCTCTAGTCATCAGCCACTTCTCCTTCTGACTACTTTGGTGACCTTAGAACTTGGTCTATCAACTCATCCGACAAGCCGGCTTCTTTCATTCCAGCAACACCAACCACATAATAGAGAAAGACACCTGCTGAAATCAAGGCAACGCAAGGAAGAACAATAAACAAAGCATTCAGTGGGCTCATTTCTCTTCTCCTTTATTCTCTACTTCGCGTGTACTTTACCTCTTGCTGGGCCTTTCACTGCCTCGACCGCAAAACAAACAAGGTGGATGCCTATTATCAGGATCAAGGGACCGGCAAAAACTAGCCCGAGAACAACCCCAGTCACCTGGAGTTCATAAAACATATAAGCGGCAAAGCCAACGGAAATAGGGGCTCCGGCTGAACAGAGGTTTTTTAGGAATTTTGGCTTGCGCCAAAGCCACTCCTGAAGCCATTTGAAATAGGCATACCACCAGAACAGGAGCGTCACGATCACAGGGAGCCAAAGCCAACCCATCTCAATCTCCTTCCCAGTCTAATAAGAATGGTGGCCAGAAACCGGAAGAAGTCAGGAACGGTTAAATAAGCAAAGCTCAACCAACCAAACACGATTATTAACCATGCGATTATTAACCCGGCCAAACCGAAACAGACTAACATCAGGTTAACCATTTTCTCCCTTCCTTTAGTTTCAGTGGCCAAAACTGGCAGATTACGACACCATCCACCTTTCTTTCAGGTAAGGGGCAATCATTATGAGGATGCCAAAAACGATTGTTCCTGCAACCACGATCATTTTAATTATCGTCTCAAGCACGGTTAGCCTCCTTTTCTGGAGTCCACGAAACAGCAAATCAAGGTGCAATGAATTTCTCAACAGCCATCGCTGATGCAAACTCAGTTAGACTGGAATCAACTATCTTATAACATTAATTCTAGGTTTATTCAAGCTATTTTGAGTTTCTTCAGTCGCTCTTGATATTGTTCCAAAACCCATCTTCTGGCGTCTTGGGGATGAAAACAAATCCTGCCCGGTTCCACGATTTCCGTGGTCCGGCGCGAAGCCATGTATTGCATTTGAAGCTTTCTCACTAAGGCTTCCAGTTTGGTAAAAAGTCTTTCACCCATGGGTTTTTTTGAATAAACTTTTGATAAGTCTTGTTTCTGTCCCAAAGTGGTTTTAATTGACAGACTTCGTGAGCGGTAAACAAATCTCTCTCTTTGAGAGGAACGGCCAAATGCTCTTCATCTAAAAACATATTCAGACAGATTTTATCTTTCACCGACCGATCATGAGGATGACGTCGTCTGGCCACTAATTCCACCAAAAAAACTGTTAATAATCTTGTCAACCAAAGTCTTTTTTTGGCGGTGATGATTAATAAATCAATGTCGTCTTCCTTGGCCGCATTTTCCATCGCCAAGGCGCCGGTGACTGCCACCATTTTAATCGTCGGAATGATTTTTAACCATTGGCTGACTTTTTGAGCAATTCTTATTTTTTCCTGACTCCATTTTTCCCGCTTTCTCCGCAGAGCCACGATTCTACCTCTGTCCTTTAGAAAAAAGAAACCGTTTTTTTGAGAAACCTGAGACAACCTTGGCCAAATTTGGCCTTTGGTTAAAACTTGACCGATCAGAAATTTTCTAATTTCTTTTTCTTTGAGGGGATAACCAAAAACATCGGCGTAAGCCAGGGTTTGAAGAATGGCTCTTTTCATCAAGCCAATTTTAACATCTTTAGTAAGCGACCGCGGTTCCCAGACCGTATTGAGAAAGAAGTTGGCTCACCCCGGAAGCGGCCGTCTCAAGCGCTTCGGTGGGAGTCTGGTTGGCATTAATGGCGTTGACAGCATCTTTAAAATAGTTAATCATCTTGTCATTAATCCCGTTGTCATCCGTCCGGGAGCAAAGATACCAAGTCTGGGCTTGAGGCGCCTGGTCAACAAAAGCGGCGGTTAAAGGATTGCTTTTCACTTGCTCCGCCATTTCCACCCGAGAATAGGGTTCACCAAAAAGTCTTAATTGGGACTCGGCCTGATAAAGTTTGGTCAGAGTCTCTTGACTGGCAAGATATTGAAGAAATTCCCAAGCTTCTTTCTTATATTCACTTTTATTATTGACGCCTTCAACCCAGAAACTGGCCCAAGCCACATTGGTGCCGCTTAATTGAGGTGCTTTGACCACTCCGAATTCCAAATCCGGATTAAGGTTTTTGATTTCAAAAACATCCCAGGAAAAACCAAAAGCCATCGCCACTTGGCCGCTGGCAAAAGCCATGATGGAATTGGGCAAAGTTAAATCCCAAACCTGGTCAGTGGTGTTGAAAATCGTGTAATAAGTTAAGGCGTCTTCCGCCAAAGAGCCAGTAGGATTGGCCAAATCCGCTTCATTCTGAAGCATCATCAAGCCCAAAATATCGGACCAATGTTCGACGTTGTTGGTCGTTCCTAAAGCCACACCCGCCGTTTGGATTTTGCCCGCCTCATCAACCGTGGTCAATTCAATCGCCGTTCGTCTTAACTCATCCCAAGTCGCTGGCGGTGTTTTTCCCGCTGTCTGAAAAATCTCCTTATTATAGAAAAGGGCCAAGGTGTCCATTTCCAAAGGCAAACCTAAATAACTGGTGCCAGAACGAAGCTGGGTCGCCGCCACCGGATAAAAAGTGGTTTCAAACTGGGAAGCACTCATTATCTCGGAAGGCAGAGAATCAAGCTGGTTCTTCAACATTGGCAGCCAAGTGACATGATAACGAAAAATGTCTGGTCCTTCACCTCGAGCCAAAGCGGACTGAACACGCTCCCGGTATTGTTGTTTTGACTGTAGGGAATATTCAATCTTAACCTGGGGGTGTTCCTTCTGCCAATCAGCGATGACTTGATTCATCACGGACTCTGGTTCCCATAAGCCCCAATAAGTCAAAGTGATTTCTTTCTCTTTCTGGAAACGAGGCAAACCGAATTTAATCGCCAAGAAAACCAGACCGACCACCAAAATCAGAATCAAAAAAATCGGTAAAATTTTTTTCATCGCCCCTAAGGGAGACTTTCCTTCGGCGTGGAAAGCGGTCGCGGGCTCCGCCGATTCCGAGGGCAATGATTCACCCGGCGGCGTCTCAGTGAGCGGCACTGGTTCTTCAATTGGCGGGGTGGTTTCGGTTAACGGGGCGGTTTCTCCAGGGGAAACCTCTTCTTCTGGTAAAGACAAATCTGGAGGGGGAGCGGTAACCTCTTCGCTCGGTTTTTCTTCTTCCCAAGGCGGTTCTGGAATTGACTCTGTTTCAAATTTTGGTCTTGGCTCAAGATCTTGATTTGGGTCAGGCATATCTTAATGTTATCATATAAAAAATGAGTAAGAAACTGCAACTCGCTTGGCAGAAAGCGGTCTTTTTTATTCCAGTGGCCATCGTTTTGTTTTTATTCCTTATCTTTCTGGGATACCATTTTGCCTATTGGCAAAAAATTTATCCGGGAGTGAGCGTCCTCGACCATTCCCTGGGCAACCAAAATTTGACCACGGCTCAAGAAACCGTCAAACAAATCATCGCCGAAGCCAATCCCCAACCCGCTTTAACCCTCAAAACCGAAACACAGCTCTGGAATTTAGAACTGGCTGATTTTGAATATCTTCCCCAAAAAACGGTGGAAAAAGCCTGGGCCATCGGTCGAGGCAAGAACCGATTAAAAAATCTCCAGGAAAAAATGGCCGCTTGGTCTCAAGGCATCAATCTTTCCCTTGAATATTCTTTAAATCAAACCGTTTTTAATCAACAACTTGACCAAATCGCTGACCAGGTTTTTGTGCCCGCCATCGAACCCGCCATCAGCATCACTGAAGACAAAAAAGTGGCCATCGAATCAGGTAAATCAGGTTTCGCACTTGATAAAAAAAAGCTGTCCAGAGAAATCGCCTCTCGTCTAGCGCTCCTTGATTTTTCTCCTCTTGATTTGCCGTTGATTAACCTTTCGCCAAAATTAACGGAAACTCAAATCGAAAAAACCCAATCGAGAGCAGAAAGTCTCCTCAACAAAAAAATGATCCTGACCACTGAGGAAATGACTTGGGCATTAGAAGACCGGCAATTAGTCCAATGGCTTGATTTTAACCAAGGCTATGATCAGGAAAAAATTGCCAGTTGGTCAGCCGAACTGGCCAAAACCATCAACCGGCCTTCTCAAAACGCCGCCTTTGAATTTAAAGAGGGACGGGTCACCCAATTTCGAGAAGGGAAAAAAGGTCTTCAACTTGAAGAAGAAAAAACGATTATTTTGATTAAAAACGCTCTGGCCGAGCTGGAAAAAGGCCAGGCCGAAATCACCTTGGCTTTACCTTTAACCACCACCCCACCCCAAATCACCACCGCCGAAGTCAACAGTTTGGGGATTCAAGTCTTAGTCGGCCAAGGTGTCTCCTATTTCCGCGGCTCAATTGCCTCTCGAATTCACAACATTCAATTGGCTTCTTCCCGACTCAACGGCTTGCTTATTCCTCCAGGAGAAACTTTCTCCTTTAATCAAGCCTTGGGCGAAGTCTCGCCGGCCACCGGTTTTCAACAAGCCTACATCATTAAAGAAGGCAGAACCGTTCTGGGAGACGGCGGTGGTGTTTGTCAGGTTTCCACGACTTTGTTTCGAGCGGCTTTAAAGGCCGGCTTGCCCATTGTCGAACGGCGCGCCCACGCCTATCGGGTCAGTTATTATGAACAAAATTCTCAAGTCGGTCTGGACGCCACCGTTTATGACCCCACGGCGGACTTGAAGTTTAAAAATGACACCTCCACCCACCTCCTTATCCAAACCACGGTCAACCCAAAAAACGCCCAACTGACTTTTGAACTCTATGGCACTGATGACGGTCGAACGATCACCCTCTCTTCCTCCAGAATTTGGGACCAAGTACCACCACCACCAGATTTGTATCAGGATGACCCGACCCTCCCCATGGGCCAAACCAAGCAAATCGACTGGGCGGCTTGGGGGGCGAAAGTCTCCTTTGATTATAAAGTGGTGAGAAACAACGAGGTTTTGCAAGAGCGAACCTTTTATTCTGCCTATCGTCCCTGGCAAGCCATTTTTTTAAGAGGAACGAAACCTCAGTAGACCTAAATGAAAAAACAGTCAATTGACCGTCTGATTCTCCTTCTTCTTTTAGGGGGACTTTTTCTTCTTTTCTTTTTACCCCCCTTTGACCCTGACTTAGGTTGGCAATTGCGTTGTGGTCAACAAATCTGGCAGCAAAAAGAACTCTGTACAGTGAACACTTTTAGTGTTTTTTTAGAAAATTATCGCTGGACTGATGCCCGCGCTTTTTATCAAGCGCTTATCTTTCCTTTTTATCATTGGTTTGGCCTTTTAGGCTTGAGTTTAATCAATGGTCTTTTAATGGCCACCGCTCTTTTGTTTTGGCTCTCGCTTGCCGGCAAAAAAGAAATCAAGGTCATTCTTTTGCCTTTGATCATCTTTCTTTCTTGGCTAGTGCTTGGTTTTGGTATTCGGAACCAATTAATCAGTTTGTTTTTTCTTCTTCTCCTCCTCAAGGTCATCGAACAGGTTCACCAAGGAAAAAGAGGCTGGCTTTTTCTTTTTCCCTTAATCATGTTTTTCTGGGCCAACAGTCACGGCGGTTTTGTTTTGGGGGTTTTCTTGCTTTTGGCTTTTCTCTTGGAAAAAACCCTTAACTTCATGACCAAAAAAGAGTCTTTTAAAAACTATCTTTTTCTTTTTGGTTGGATGTTTTTTAGCCTTCTGGCCACCTTCATTAATCCTTTTGGTTTCAAAATTTATTTCGAAGCCTGGCGCCATTTTTCGGTTGTCCCTTTATCCCGCTTAATTGCCGAGTGGGTACCACCGCCTTTTGGGTGGCAAATCATGGTCTTTCTTTTCCTCGGTCTGGCACTGGGGGTCATTTATCAAACCAGAAAAAACTCGTTAACCCTTTTTAAACTCCTGGGGCTTTTTTTTCTGGCTTTTCTGGCCGTTAAAGCCCGTCGGGATCTGGTTTTTTTCTTCTTTTTTGCTGGTTATGTTCTTTCTTCGCTCCGGCTGAAGAAAAAAAACATTCAAGCTTTGGCGATTTTAATGGTTCTGACCATTTTTGTTTTGGGTCTCTTTCTTCAATTACCCCGGACGATAATGATTGACAGCCACTGGGAAAAATTCTGCTCGTCAGCCAAAACCAGATACCCGGCTCAAGCGGTGGAATTTCTGAGAAAACAACCTACAAAAGGAAGAATTTTTAATGCCTACGAATGGGGCGGTTTTTTAATCTGGCAATTGCCGGAATATAAAGTGTTTGTGGACGGTCGGATGCCTGCTTGGCAAACTGCCTCCGGCAAAAGCCCTTACACGATTTATTTAGAAACCTTGCAAACCCAACCCGGCTGGCAGGAAACATTAACAGAATTTAAAATTGACTGGCTTTTCATCTATCCAGGCACTTTTATGGATTTGAAAATCAAAGATAAACCTGAGGATTTTGGCTGGCAAGAGGTTTATCGAGATGAACTGGCCGTGATTTACCAAAAAATATAATAAATGAAATGAGAACCTTTATTGCTTTAGAATTACCCCAGGCAGTCAAAAAAGAACTGACAAATTGCCAAAGAGAGTTGGAAAAAACAGGGGTCCAAGCCCGGTGGGTCAAACCAAAATTGAGTCACCTCACATTGGCCTTCTTAGGTTCAATCACGCCAGAAAAAAGAGAAAAAATTGAAGTCATTCTTGAGGATACCACCAAACAAGTCAAACCCTTCAGCCTCCATCTGCAAAAAATGGACGTTTTTCCCAACCCGGCCAAGCCCAGAATCATTTTTATAGATTTAGGCGGCGAGCTTGAAAAACTCCATTTATTGGCCACCTTCATCAAGCAGGGCTTAAAAAAAGAAAAGCTTTTTTTTGATCAGAAACCTTTTGTCAGCCATATTACTCTAGGTCGAATGAAAAAGAAGCAAAACTTAAGAAAAATAATCAGCCAAATCAAACCAGAAAAAGTGGGATTCGTGGCTGATAAGGTCAGTCTGAAGCAAAGCACTTTAACGCCTACTGGACCAGTTTATAGGACATTAAAAAGCCTTTCCTTATAAACACCCCGTGCTTGACTTACTATGGGATTTATGCTAGAATACTATCCAGATTAGAACCTTGATAGTGATCAAACCCAGCCACACCGCGTGGTCGCGGTTTTTTTGTTTTGGAATGGAAATGATTTCCTAGAGTTATGATAGGAGGAACAATGAACCGGAAATCAACCACAATCTACCTTCTTGGCTTTATTTTACTCACCTGTGCTTTATGTGGAAGTATGATTTTTCCTCCTCCTTTTAACGAGGGCGACTGGGTTGAGCCCAGAGGAGAGAACATCTACTGCTTCCATTCACCGGGTGTGAACGACAGTATAGAACAATCCTACACCTTTAGGGAACGTGAGATAGGTATTGTCGAGAGAGGGGGAGATCTGAACAATTTCTATTTTCAGGACTCTCCTAACTGGTGGATGAGAGTCGATATGGGTGATGAAGTGCATAAGTGGTGTAGAGCTAGCGGTTTGAAGCTTTACAACCCCTATGATTGATCAACTGAGGCGGTAAGTCTCCTCTTTCTCTTGGCTTGCCGCCTCACTTTTTCCCGCTTAAAGCGGGTTTTTTATTGGCAAAAAAACTATAATTCTCAAAAAGAATTATCGAGGAACGAAGTTCCGCTGTATAATACCCCTGTATGAGAATTCTGGGAATCGAAACTTCTTGTGATGAAACCGCGGCGGCCGTGGTGGAAAACGGCACTAAAATTCTCTCTAATGTTGTTGCCTCTTCGGTGGCCTTGCATCAGAAAACCGGAGGTATTATTCCGGAAGTGGCCGCTCGGGAACAATTAAAGTGTATTATCCCGGTAATCGAAGAAGCCATAGACAAACAAAAAATTGATGCCATAGCGGTGACTATTGGCCCGGGTTTGATTGGCTCCCTTTTAATCGGGGTGGAAACCGCCAAAACCCTGGCTTATGTCTGGCAAAAACCCCTTCTGCCGGTTAATCACCTTCAGGCTCATCTTTACGCCAATTGGCTGGAAGGGAAAAAACCCCAATTTCCAGCCTTGGGACTGGTGATTTCCGGTGGCCATACCGATTTGGTTTTGCTGAAAGACCATGGCAAAATAAAATGGCTGGGAGGCACGCGGGATGATGCCGCCGGGGAATGCCTTGACAAAACCGCCCGGGTCATAGGCCTTCCCTACCCTGGCGGCCCGGCCATCGCCAAATTAGCAGCAAAAGGCAACTCCCAAACCTATAATTTGCCTCGCCCAATGATGAACCAAGATAATCTTGACTTCTCTTTCTCGGGTTTGAAAACGGCGGTCATTAACTTAAAAAGGAAAGAGAAAAGGATAGAAAAAGCAGACATTGCGGCGGGAATTCAGCAAGCGATTGCTGAAGTGGTCGTGGCAAAGGTCATCAAGGCAATGAAGAAACACAAAGTTAAAAGCGTTCTTTTGGCCGGCGGCGTGGCCGCCAATCAGGTCTTGCGTCAACAAATAGAAACCCAAATAGACAAAAATTTTCCTCTTTTTGTGCCCTCACCCAAGCTTTGCACCGACAACGCCGCTTATATCGCCAGTTGTGCTTTTTTTAATTATCAACCAGTACCCTGGCGAAAAATCACGGCTGACCCTGGTTTAAATATCGAAACCGATGTTCATTACGCTTAAACAACTCGAGCAAAAAATCAGCCAAAAGCCTTTAAGGCTGACGCCTTCTTTAGAAAAGGAATATCATCTTTTAGTGGCCAAAATTAACCAAAGAGAGACTAAAGCCCAAAAAGAAAGCAGTTTGGAAATCACCAATCGTGAGGGCGGCGACGCCACTTTAGTCAATCAACCCCTGCTTTCGGCGATTCATTTTAGTAATTATTTGGCCGCGGCGGCCATCATTAAAACGCTGATGAAGAAAAAAAGTGATCTAAACAAACTCAAAATCCTGGGTGTGGGTGAAGGTTCAGGTGCCTTTGCTTTTTATCTTGCCTCGGTGCTTCAACCCCAAAATTATCTCGCCACCGACTACCAAAAAAGACTGGTTGATTACGATCAAACGGTTTTTGGTCAAGGTTCTTTGCGTTTTGCCCGCCTGGACGCCACCAAGATGACCGCCATTAAAAACCACTCTTTTGATGTCCTTGTCGCCAATGAGTTTATCGAACATATCCCGACGGCCGACTTAGTCGCCTTTTTTAAGCAGGCCCAACGGGTACTGAAAAAGGGTGGCGTTCTTATGGCCACTACGCCGAATAAAGGCTGCCACCCGGGCAAACTCTATAGTGGCTATCCTCATCATTTCACCGAATTTACGGCTCAAGAACTCGATTCTCTGATAAAAACCTATTTAGACCAAGTTTTTCGTCAGGAAGCGATTTTCTATCTGGTTAATCACAAAATCAGTCAGGAAAAACGACGTCGCTTACCTCTGGAACTGGTCGTTAACCGTTTTTTTGGCCTTTTTCTCAAACTGATTCCCAAAGAAAGTCAAAGAGAAAAAGTCCTGGACAAACTCTTAACCAATCTTTTAAAAACCATGAAGAAAGAAGTCAAAAGAAAAAAATTAACTTTTCCCCGAGAATATGACCAAACAACTCTGAACTCTCAACCAGATAATCCTCAAGAAGCTTTTGGTCTTTGTTTAGTTTTGCAGGCTTGATGAAGCCTCCCCCAGCGTGTAGGACTTCGGTGAGCTCAATCGAACCGCTGGAGGTTTCCTAGAATATCCCTCAACCGCTCCTTACTGGGATCGGCTTCTTACGCCGCTTTGCTACTCCCCCGAAATTTCGGGGGAGCTGCGGGTCGAAATTTCGACCCTTGATGCAGTTGTAATAAACGGCCAAAACTTCCTGGCCCACTTTTTCCCAAGCAAAACGTTTTACATACCGGCGGTTTTTCTGACCCAGTTCCCGACGCAAGCCAGGATTGGTCACCAATATTAATAAGGCTTGAGTCAAGGCCGAAACATTTCTCTTAGGAACAAGAAAACCCCGAGCAAAATCAGGAAAAACGTCCTGATAACCGAGATTATCAAAAGCGACCACGGGCAAACCGGCGGCCATTGCCTCGAGCAAAACCACGCCCAAAGATTCTCCGTGAGTGGCCGGAGAACAAAAAAGATCGGCGGTGGCGTAATAAGAGGCCAAATCTCGAGAAGGAATGTAACCGGTAAAAACCACCTCTTTTAATTTCTCCTCGCGGACATAATCCATGGCTTTTTTCTTTTCCGGACCGTCACCAATAATGATCAGGCGTACTTTAGGCTCAATTCGAAATAAGTGTTGATAAGCTTTGAGTAAATATTCAATCCCCTTTCTTTTATCGAGACGGCCGACAAAAAGGAGATTGACTTTACCGTCTTTGAACTTGACTATTTTCGGGGCTTGGGGGCAGAAGCGTTGAAGATCAACGCCGATGGGAATGATTTTAAAAGGTCCGGGACTAAACCTTCGGGCATAATCAGCCGCCACCTTGGAAATGGCGATTCGGGCCTCAAGCCTTTGGTCAAATTTCTTCCATAAAGGTGAGAAATGTTTAATGATTAAGTCAGCCAGAAAAACCTCGTGGGCGACATGGAAGGTCATGATGTTCAGTGAGTGAGAATTTTGGAGGAAATTAATGCCCAACGGTCCTGGTGGGCCTTGAATATGAAGAATTTCGGGTTTTTCTTTCCTTAAGACTTTCCTAATCTTTTCCCCTTGGCCAAAAGTCAAAGGAATGCCTTTTTGGGAATCGCCAGGTAAGTCAAAAGTCTGACCAAAAGTAATAATTCTTCTCTTTTTTTTCTGTTTGGGTGTGTAGTCACCCGAGGTAAAAATAACCGGCTCGTGCCCGTGGCCAGTCAAATAGTCAGCCAAGCCCAAAACATATTCTTGGACGCCCCCGGGGCGATTAATCCGGTCATCAATAACCAAACCAATTTTCATAAGAATAGTTTAGCAATTTTATGCAATCTACCCTAGTCTCAACAGGAGAAAAATGGTAGAATAAGAACCTAATGGAGAAAACCTATCAGCCTCAAAAAGAGGAAAAGAAAATTTATGCTTTCTGGGAAAAAAAGGGTTTTTTCACCCCGAAAATAGACCCCAAGAAAAAACCATACACCATCCTCCTTCCCCTACCTAACGCTAATGATCCTCTTCATATGGGTCATACGCTTTTTACAGTTGAAGATATTTTGATCAGATACCACCGCATGTTGGGTGACTCCACCCTTTGGCTTCCAGGGGGTGACCACGCTGGCATTGAAACCCAATTTGTTTTTGAAAAAGAATTAGCCAAACAAGGCAAAAGCCGTTTTGATTACGACAGAGAAACTCTTTATAAGATGATCGCTAGTTTTACGGAAAAGAACCGAGATATCAATAAAAAAGAACTAAGAATAATAGGATTTTCTTTGGACTGGACTCGATATCACTACAGCCTTGAACCAGAAATACTTAAAACCGTCTTCAATACCTTCAGAAAATTACATCAAGATGACCTCATCTATCGGGGTGAGCGAATTGTCAATTACTGCATTCATTGTGGGACCGCTTTCTCCAATTTAGAAGTCAAATACAAAGAAAAAAGCGATTATCTTTATTATCTTGATTATGGAGTTCTGCAAATTGCGACCACCCGGCCAGAAACCATTTTTGCTGATGTGGCGGTGGCGGTTAATCCTAAGGACAAACGCTATCAAAAACTTGTGAGCCAAAAGGCTACCATTCCTCTAATTAACAAAAAAATTCCCATCATTACTGATGAGGTCATTGATATCAATTTTGGTACCGGTGCCCTAAAGGTGACTCCCGCCCATGATCAAGTTGATTTTGAAATTGGTAAAAAACACAACTTGGAAATTGTCAAAAGCATTGATCGAGACGGAAAAATGATTAATCTGCCAAAAGAATATTTAGGCTTGACGGTTGATCAGGCCAGAAAAGCCGTCATTAAGGATTTAGAAAAAAAGAAGAAACTCATTAAAGCTGAACCCCTTAAACATACAGTTGGTTTCTGTTATCGCTGTGGCACTATCATTGAACCTCTAACCATGCCCCAGTGGTTTATCAAAACCAAGCACCTGGCTAAACCGGCAATCGAGGCAGTCAAAAAGGGCAAGACCAAAATTGTTCCTAAAAAACGGTTTGAAAAGATGTATTTTGATTGGATGGAAAACATCCAGGACTGGAATATTAGCCGACAAATTGTTTGGGGACCAAGAATTCCTGCTTGGTACTGTCTTGATTGTAATCCTCAGATTATCATTAATTTTATTGATAAAAAGGGCAAGAAAACTTCCGGAAAATACCGAGAATTGAAAGAGAAACATTCTTTCGCCGAAATAAAAAAAGGCTTGCAGCAATTGACGGCTCCAATCGAAGTTGGCTACGCCCTCGAGGAAAAACCTTGTCAGAAATGTCAGGGTAAAAATATTCTTCAAGAAACCGATACTTTTGATACTTGGTTTTTGTCTTGTCAATGGCCCCTTTCCACTCTCGGTTTTCCTGACAGTCAAGATTTTAAATACTTTTATCCAACCTCAGTCTTGGATACTCTTTGGGATATTCTTTTCTTTTGGGTGGCCAGAATGATGATGTTAGGGATTTATGTGGCTGGCGACGTTCCCTTTAGGGTTATTCATCTTCATGCCCGGGTGGTTGACGAGCGTGGCCAGAAGATGAGTAAAAGCCGGGGAAATGTTATCAGTCCAGTAGAAATGATCAACAAATATGGAGCTGATGCTCTAAGAATGTCTTTAACCATGGGTGTTTCTCCAGGCAGTGATGTTGCTCTTTCTGAGGATAAAATCAGAGCGATGCGTAATTTTTCTAATAAAATCTGGAATGCCAGCCGCTTTGTTCTTTCAAATGAAGGCAAAATCAAAAAAAACAAGCAAAACCAGGATGACCAGTGGATTTTACAAGAATTGGCCAAAACCACCAAAAAAGTGACGAGTTTAATCAATCGTTATCGTTTTGACCTGGCCGCGGAAACCATCTATCACTTTTTCTGGCACACTTATTGTGACCAATATTTAGAAATGAGTAAAAAACGCCGCGATGAGGCACAACCGACTCTTCTTCAGGTGCTCGAAACGAGTTTGAAACTCCTTCATCCTTTTATGCCTTTTGTGACTGAAGCCATCTATCAACGTCTGCCTGACCACGGCAAAGCCTTAATCATCGAAACATGGCCATAAAGATGAAACCGGATAAAAGAATCATCCTTCAACCGCTCGTCAGGATCAAACCTTGGATGAGCAACAAAATTGCCGAAGCAAGAAATCTGGGTGAACATCCAGCCGCCAGAGCGGCTCGCCGTTGGGGGGCACCGGCTGGTGTGGCTCTCGTTGCCTTGCTTTTGGTCAGTTCTCTTTTTCTTCCCCAATCCCGTTTTCAGCAAATTAAAAATAGCCTTCAGAAAAACCCTGACGATTTTCAAGCCCAAATTGACTTAGCCGAGATTTTTCTCGCCCATCACCAATTTGAGGAAGCCGAAAAGATTCTACTCCTGGCTCAAAGCCAAAAAGTTGTTTCTAACCCACAAGTTCTGGGTGAACAAACCGAACCAAAACTCGAAGAGCTATGGCAAAAAAAAATCTCGGCCGACCCTCAAGAGATAAAAAAACTCATTAACGCCTGGGGAAAAATTGTTGAGGAAAAACCTAATTACCGCGACGCTTATCTGCAACTCGCCTATTTTCATCATCTTCTTTTTCAAAAGGAAGAAGCGATGAAGAACCTCCAAAAAGCCGTCGATTTGGACCCCAATTATCCTTGGCTCGAAAAAATGAAGCAAGTTTTGTCTCAATAAACTAGTTGACAGACAAAAAACAACCTTTTAAAATGAAAGTATGAAACAAAAATTAATAATTTTTCTCCCTTTAATCTTGATTTTGGCTTTGCCTTTGCCGGCCCAAGCTCAGGCAACCGAAGCGGCCACGATTACCGCTGGCACCGCCAGTCCCACTTTTCTTTTAATCATTCTCGGTGGTTCGATGTTTTCAGCCGGGTGGTTAATTTTTCGAAGACTGAATTACAAAGGTAATCTTTGATTTATTACAACTGTATCAAAGGTCGAGTATCGACCCGTAGGTCCCCCGAAATTTCGGGGGATTAGCAATAAGAAACTGAGCTTCGCGCAGAACCTTGTTTCTCGCTAGCGCTCGAAATACCGGCGTAAGAAGTTTTTCGGCGAAGCCGAATCTTTCCTCGAAATTTCGAGGAAACCCCAATCTTTGTGTTGGGGAAACTTCATCCTTCTTTGGCCTTTTTCTCTGTTTTTGCCCCTTTTGGTTTTTTTTGAGACTCTCCCTTTGCTGGGACCTTGCCTGCCTCATTTTCTTTGGCTTCGGCTTCAGCTGGTTTTTCCTCAACTGCCTCTGCCTCTTCAGCTACCTTTTCCTCAACCGGTGGCGCGATTTCTTCCTCTTTAGCCAAAGGCTCAATTTTGGCCAAAACCTCTTCTTTCAAAGTTAAAACTTTGACGCCGGCGGACATTTTAAGATCAGCGACGGTGACCGCCCCATCTACCTTTTTTAAGTCAGAAATGTCAAGTTCGAGTTTGTCGGGAAGGTCTGCGGGCAAAGCCTCCACCTCGACTTCAGTCAGGGGTTGAATCAAGATACCCAACTTCTCTTTCACGGCCGGTGACTCCCCAATCAACTCAATCGGCACTTCCGTGGTCACCTTTACTTTCAAATCCACTTGATAAAAATCGGCATGAATCGGCTGTTCAGAAACTGGTGGAAATTGGACATGATGAATTAAAACCGGACGGGTTTTCTTCTCTCCTTTAATGGTCAGGTTGATCAAACCCGTTTCACCTGATTCTTTAAAAGTGTTTAAAAAAGACTTCAAGTCAACTTGGACCGCCGTTGACTTGACTTTCTTACCATAAAGATTAGCGGGTAAAAGACCCTCGCGACGCAAGCTCTTAACCTTGCGACCGAGAGTCAGACGCTTTTCCGCTGTTAATTCCAGTTTATCTTTCTTCGCCATAACCTCAGTATCTTACCATCCTAATTTGAGAAAAACAAGGGGGCTTGGATAATTAAATCCTCCCCCAGCAAAGAGGCTGGGGGATTCTTCATTCGTGGTTGCGCTACTCCGCCTTCGGCGGAGCGGCGACTCATCCCCTAGTACGGAGATTGGGGGAATTCGTCGTGCAACCGATGAATTAAAAAACAATCTCAAAAACCAGATCTTGATTAAATTGGGGCGTAAAAACCAGCATACCGTTCGTTCGACTGGAGATTGGTTGAGTGGTTTTGACCAGGGTATTTTTAGGCGGCACAAACCAGAGATTAAAAATTTGGTCCTCGATTCCGGGTTGTTTTTGAAAATAAAGCAAATAATGCTTATCTTCATTTAATTGCCACTTTTCTGCCAATTGATAACGGACTTCGACGCTTTTTTTGGTCAGAATCGGCACTTCGACTAAAAACCCAAAAACGGTTTTATCATTCTCTTGGCTGATTTTAATCTTTTCTTTGGCCACTGCCTGACCGTCAAGGGTGACTTTCTCCAACTGACTGTCCAGGGGCGTTAAAATCCTTAGGTAGTTTTTATAGGCACCAGCGGGAAAAATTTCTGACTGACTCTGATTATGATAATCGATTTTTAAGGTTTCCCTGATCTCTCCTTTTGGGCCAAAATCAATTTGGTGAGTAAGATCACGCTTAACAAAATAATTAGCTTTGTTAATGCCAAAATTCGACTCAACGATCATTAAATAATCAGCCAAGCAACTCCCTTCTGGGGCCTGGCAAACTAATCGTCTCAATCCCCCATCCCAACCTAAATCCGCCAGAATCAGAGCGGCTTCTTGGTGATTGAGATAAACCAGTAAATCTTTGGCTTTTAATGACTGGTAAATCATTTGACTCAATCCCAACCACTGTCCCTCTTCAGCTTGTTTGATTTTTTCAAAAAGGGCGTTGGCCACGGCGCCAAGAAAATCTTTTTTTTGAGTCGAGCCAGGAAAAAAATTAACTTCAGCGTGATATTCCGCTCTTTCAAACAAGTTATCGGCATCGATTTTTTCTTGATAGTCAGGCAAATCAACCGGTCCGAAAACTTGGAGAATTCGCTGAGCCAAAAACAAATCAACCCCGATTACCCCATCAACCTTTTTGCCGGTCTCTTTTTCTAAAAACCAAGCGGCGCGTCTGGCAGAAATGGGAAAATCCGGGTGGAAATTGGAATCCCGAAGATACCAACCGGCTTCACCCAAAAACTCCTTAATTTCTTCCGGCGGTTCAACATGACCTTTTAACTGACCGTCAACCGAATAAACGTCAGTCACATGGAAATCGATCAACCGGCCTCCCTCAAAAGTCATTAAAGCAAGCGAGCCGATAAAACCACCCGTGGCTCGCAATTCCATGTTGTTTTGAAAGAGAACCATATAAGTTTTTCTCTGGTAAACTCCGGTTAAATCTGGGAGTAAGACGACACTTTTCTTGGCTTGCAAAACCAGCTCCCGCAAAAGTGGCAATTCCTCGATCAAGGGTCGGTCTAATTTAACCAAGAAATTGGGCCAATCTGGTTTTGATTTAAGCACCGCCTCTAAATAGGAAAAATCTTCGTAAACTAAATCAAGATCGGTAGCGATGACTGAGGATAACCGGACAAAATCGATGGTTTCTTTTTGAAAAATCGCTTGACTTATTTGACTCACGTTTTGGCCAATTTCACCGAGCTTTCTTAATCCCTTCCCGGCCTGATGGCCAACCACGAGATAAGCCTCTACTTGATTTTTAACGTTCTCCTGTTTCAACAAAGTAAAAAGAGGTTCTAAAGCTTGGAGATTATTTTGAGCTCGTTGAAAATCTTTTTCCGCCGCTCCGGCTGAGGAAACGGCTTGACGAAAATTACCCGCCAGAGTTGTTTGATAAGAGGTTTTTAAATGAAAAGTTCCCAGTAAAGTGTTGAAAATCAAAATGGCCGGGAAAAATAAAATCAGGGCGAGGACGGTTAAACTGGAAAGAAAAAGAAATTTTTTGGAAAGAAAAATGGTTTTCTTTTTTTGACGGACCGCTGTCCTTTCCTGATTTGTTTTTTTCTTCTCTTTTTTTCTCTTCCCTTTTTGGGCAAAATATTCCACAGTCTGTTTTAATCCCTCCTCAATTCCCACCTTTGGTTGCCAATTCAGATTGTCTGACGAACCGATGGGTAATTCAATTTCCTGGTCAGCGTTCTCTTTGGCCACAAATTTAATCTTTAAATCTTGACCGAGAATTGCTTGAAATTTTTGGGCCAGAGACAAAAGGCTAATGGCCTGCGAATTGATTAAATTATAAATTTTTCCTGAAGTGCCCGGACTAAACATGGCTTTGTTTAATCCATAAACGACGTCACCGATAAAAGTCGGCCGAATTTTTTTTGACCCATCTCCGGGAAGGGCGATACTTCCCTCTTTAATTGCCTGGCTCAGCATTTTGGTCAATTCACCAGCGGTTTTCAAATCCATTCTGGGGCCATAAACCCAATCAAGACGAACAATCCGAGCATCAATTTGGTGTTCGTTGGCGTACTCACTGGTCAGGGCTTCGGCCGACCTTTTGGCTTCAGCAAAACTGGCCACTTCCGCCCTTTCTCCCTGACCAAAATAACGGTTTAATTGTTGAAGGGCTATTTTGGCCTGAAAAACTTGAGGGCTAGAAGCCAACAAAAATTTGGCTCCAGTTTTCTCGGCCAATTTTAAAAGAGAGAGCGTCCCATCAATATTAGTTAAAAGAGTTGACAAAGATTTATCTTCCCCAGTAATGAAGCCTCCCCCAGCGCGGAGGACTTCGGTGAACTCAGTCGAACCGCTGGGGGTTTCTTCTTTCGTGGCGGTGCTCTCCCCCGAAATTTCGGGGGACGGCGACTCAGGTCGAAATTTCGACCTTCGTCTTGCCGCCGTTGAAATAAAAGCTTCTTGACCGGCTAAATGAAAAAGGTAATCAAGAGAGTTCACCGCGTCAGGCAAGTCTTTCACCGAAGATTTTTCAAGAAAAAGAAAGTCGGGATTTTTTAAACAGTTCTCTAAATTTTTTTTGGAACTGGTCAACAAATCATCAACACAAATCACCCGGCAATTTTGCTGGAGAAGTAATTCACAAAGAAAAGAACCAACAAAGCCCGCCCCGCCCGCCACTAAAACAAGGGGATTATTTTCTTTCTCTTTTGAATCGTGAAAAAATTGAGCCGCCTTCATTTCTTTAACATCAATATCATAATCAAAAATGAATCATCAATCAAGAAAAGCCTATATTAAAAAAACATTTGGAACACGTGAAAGGCTATAAGTTATTTTAGAATCGATTCAATTAATTAAAGTGGTTCAAAGGAGTGGATATTTAATCTCAACCGTTTTCCCGATTTATAAAAATTATTTTTTATTCAGAGTTTGATTAACTAAACTATCGGCGAGTTTATTTTTTTGACGAGGGATTAAATGATAAGACACATTACCCCCCAACTCTCTTTCAAGCTGCCTGACTTTAATGATTAAATCTCTCATCTTTGTTTCTTTAATTTTAAAAAGTCCGTTAAGTTGGTTAACTACTAACTTTGAGTCAAGAAAGAAATTTATCTGGGAAAAAGACAAATCTT
>Ga0315285_10001812_pt1 | contig 22423 bp, 12 predicted proteins | sample YL17G09_36_MG_FD_203698 | JGI IMG/M metagenome (GOLD analysis project Ga0315285, IMG submission 203698) | Sediment microbial communities from Yellowstone Lake, YNP, Wyoming, USA - YL17G09_36 | ecosystem: Environmental > Aquatic > Freshwater > Lake > Sediment | place: USA: Wyoming | collected... | reverse complement strand
TTCTCCTTCTCCAGCATTTCACTGTAGTCCGTATAGTGCTGTTTGACGCAATATTTCTCGACTATATGCCCGGCACGCTCGGCGTTGCGGTTGCAGAAGGCGGTTACCATGACCTCTGGAATGCGATTCCAGGCCTCGTACTGATAGTAGCTGAAATACCCCGCTCCAACTGCAACGGCTTTAAGAGTACTCATTTACAATCCCAATTGAGAATCTTTGTTTTGCAGTCCTATTCTCCTGTAACAGAGTCGGCCACATTGTTGACATCCACCTGGTTCGGCTCGGCTACCTGCGCTGGTTTCTTCCGGGTTGATCTATGGATATTGTAGCCAACCGCGGCGAGCGTCACAATGACCAGGGAAGTAAGCATGGCGACAAACCGGATTCTGACGGCCTGGGGCGAGAGCTTCTTGTCCGAGGTCCGGTTCGGATTCATGAGACACCAACTGAGGATGGCCACGACGTTGAGACTGGCGGCCAGTATAAAGAACCTATTGGCGCTTCCGGTCTCGCTGTTCAGCAGCATTGGAAAGATGATGGCGCTCAAGGCTGCTCCGATATTACCGACCATGTTCATCGAGCCCGAGACCGCGCCCGAACTGGCGCCGCCAATATCGTTGCAGAAGGTCCAGCTCGGGCTTAGCGTCATATCCACGCCAAACGTCGCAAGACTGAAGCAGAAGACAAACCAGTAGAGATTATCCGTCCGTGTGGCAAGAAGCAATCCAAGCACCCCGAGAGTGAAGCCGACAACGGCGGTGAGGCGGCGCGAGCCCACGTGGTATCCTCTCTTGTACAACCCCGTCACCATCGAGCCGGCGATCCAGTTTGCGAATGCGGCAACAATGAGGGGCACGGCCGAGAAATAAACGGCTCTCGGGTCGTCGGGCCACTGGTTCTTGAGATAGGAAGGAAGCCAGGTCAGGCTAATGAAGAAGGTCACGTTACTGGCGAAGTACTGGACCATCGCCAATGACATATTGAGAGACGTGAAGATCTGAGCGAACGAGGCCTTTGCGGTCGCTGTGAAGTCGGCGGCCCGCCCCTCTTCGATATACTCCAGCTCGGCCTGGTTGATTCTGCGGTTGTCCTTGGGGTTATCGCGGAACCAGAGCAGCCAGATTGTAGCCCAGATGATGCCGATCAGGCCGTTGACGGCGAATGTCCATCGCCAGCCGATGACGCTTATCAGCCAGGGCATTAAGAAGAGCGAAAGGGCCGCCCCGAGACGACTGCCTGAGAAATTGATGCCGTGGGCGATCCCACGTTCCTTGACGGGAAGCCAGCGGAAGAATGCCTGGGTTGCGCCTGGAAAAGCGCCGGCCTCGCCGACGCCAAAAAGGAATCTCAACACAAGCATCTGTATAGCGTTTCGAGCTGCACCGGTCAGGGCGGTGAATACGCTCCATACAGACACAACGATGGTTAATGCCTTTCGAGCCCCGAGGCGGTCGGCGATCCAGCCCGATGGAACCTGGAAAAGGGCGTAGCCGACTGCAAATATGCCGAGAATCAATCCCATCAACTCGCCGGATATCGAGAGGTCCTTCTTGATGTAATCCACGGCCGAGGCGATGCACGCTCGGTCCATATAGGTGTTGACGCTGTGGAAGAAGAGAATTGAAATCAATACGAAACGCTGTCGCGTCAATGTTTCTGGCGGTTTCTCCATGGAATTCTTGTTGCTCCTCACCAATCTTCTGGTTTTCTAAGGGTGCGGACAACGGTTGAGATTGCATCGGTCGAGCCCACGTTGCCTGGAAAGACCACATAGGGCAGATTGGGGAACCTGCTCTCGGGACCACATCGCCAGACGGGGACGCCGGGCAGGATCTGGCCGAGCACTTGCGCCCGTCTGATCTCCAGTGCCTGAGTGGCGATGTCACTCGACGTAATGCCGCCTTTGGCGACTATGTAGCGAGGCCGCACACTTATCGAGCTGACTATCCGGACGAGCGCCTGTGAGACGGCCGCACCGATTGACAAAGAGCCGACATCATCATCGCCCGTAACAAGCTCGCGGCTCGTGTAGATAGCAACATCCTTGCCCTTTGACAAGGCGCTGTCCGCGAATTCAACTGCCTTGCCTATTTCCATGTCGCGGCTCTTGGAGGCCAGGATGCCTCTCACGCTGAGCTCGATGTCGCAGACGTATGCATTATCCAGCAGGTCGAAAAGCTGCTCGGATGAACGAGGCACGTGGGATCCCACCACAACAAGGCCTCCGCCTTCGCACGTCGATAAAATCTCTTCGGCCGTCAGCAGCGGACGCGCCCGCAGGCCGCCGCGAACGCGGACAAAGGAGGCCGCCGTGCGAAACAGAAACCGCACGTTTTCGTGTTCGGCCCTGAGCAGGCCCAGGACCACGACTTCGATGTCTCGATAGTCGGCCGAATTAACGATACAGACGGTGCCCGGCGCACATTCGGTAATCCTGGAGGCGACGCAGTCCGGGCCTTTTAGGCGAATATCATCGATGGTCAACGAGCGCACGGATGATGCCGGAACCCGTCCCTGCGTCTTCTCTTCGACCCATTCTTTCAGATCGGAATGACGATAGCCAAAGACGGCATCGGCGGCAAACGGCGTCTGAGCAGCAGGTACCAGATCATTCCCTTCTTTGACATAGTGCACGTCGCCGATTGTGTATCTGCCACCTTCTTCGAAAAAGGGTATGACCAGGGTGACAGCCTGCCATATCTCAAGGACGTCCGCGAGAGCATCCACTTCGGCCGGGAAGTGACCCCGCAACGTGGAATCGCTGCGGCTGATCACCTCAAAGGCCCTGCCCGTCTGCCGAGAGGCCTCGAAGATATTCGCGCCAATCTCCCGTGCCAGCTCCACAGCCTGTGCTTGCGGCGTGCTCCGCGAATTGGTGAGCACATAGAACAGCGGCGTCCGCCTGTTGAATTCGTCAACGAGCGTTCGAACTTCCCAGCCGGTAAGCACAGGGACATCATAAACGGTCTGCGTCCCAGTAGGGTCGTCATCCAACACTACGAGCGACAAGGGCCTGGCGTCAATTTCCCGGCGTATCGCAGGCAAAAGGTCTTCCGGCCAGACCGGAGGCAGTGCATTGAACGTCTCTTGCACATTGATTGTCATTCGGGCTCTATCCAAAACGCTGTCCGCCTAATCGTCGTCCTCGATGGCAATAGCCCGCGCGGGTGCGCCGTCGCCTGCCGCGATCCTAAGCGGCAGCGCAATGAAGGTCACTTTCGGTTTCGTCAGGGCCGACAGATTGGCAAGGCCCTCGACAACGATCACTCCGCCTTCGAAAAGGATGCGGTGAATCGTAGTCAATTCCTGCAGATTGTTGACATCCGCCACCGAAGGCGGCTCGACCCCCAACATTCTGACCTTCTTCTGTACGCACCATTGAGCCAGCTCTTCGCTGACCCTCGGCAGCTCATCGCGATAACGCTCCCGGCCGTAGTGCTTGCTCCAGTCCGTGCGAAGCAGCAGACTGTCCCCGGCGACGAGATCTTTGCAGGCGTTCTCGACGTTAGCGACTTCGATGAACGCTCGCGGAGCAATCGGGCACAGATTGACCACCCACGCAGGGCCGATGAGCTTGTCCACGGCTAATGTATCAATCGTATCGACGCCGACGCCGAAATGAACTGGGGCATCCATGTGCGTGCCGCAGTGCGAGTACAGGCTCAGCGTTGTTGCATTCCAGCCGTCGGTCTCCAGCCGTCGCGCCTGCGTGATCGAGACACCTCTGTCGCCATCGGACAGGGGTAATGTCAAATCGATGATCCGTGACATAGTCTGCCTGTGTATTCTATAGGTTGCTGATCACAGCCTCAGCGATTTCCACGGTCTTGGCCGAGCCGCCCAGGTCCGCGGGCAGCACTCCCTGCTGAATTGTGGCCTCGATGGCCCGGACGATGTCGTCGGCGGCTTTTGATTCTCCAAGATGCTCGATCATCAACGCACCGGACCATATCGCGCCGACCGGATTTGCGATACCCTGCCCGGCTATGTCGGGGGCCGAGCCGTGAATCGGCTCGAACATCGAAGGGTACCTCTTCTCCGGGTTTATATTGCCGCTCGGTCCCAGGCCCAGACTGCCCATGATCGCCCCGCCGAGGTCGCTGAGTATGTCGCCGATGAAGTTGGTCGTCACGATAACGTCGAATTTCTCGGGATGCAGAACGAAGTTAGCCGAGGCGTTATCGACATACATCTTCTGATACTCGACGTCGCGATACGATTGGCGGACCTCTTCGATGACACGATCCCAGTAAGCCAGGCTGTGGATGAGCGTGTTGGATTTGGTGACGTTGGTCACCTTGTTGCGGCGTTTCCGGGCGAGTTGGAAGCCGTAGTGCGCGATTCGCTCGATTCCCTTGCGGGTGAACACGCTCGTATCCGTCGCCATGCCATCGGCGAAATCCTCGCGAATGAAGCCACCGGACTGGACGAATTCGCCTTCGGTGTTCTCGCGTATGACGATTAGGTCGATATCTTTGGGCGATTTGCCCTTGAGCGGTCCGGGCACGCCTGGCAAAAGCCTTGCGGGGCGATAGTTGACATACTGATCAAAACTAACGCGGACCTTGAACGTAAACAACTTCGCCGGCAGGGTGTCGTCGACGTCGGGCAGCCCCACCGCGCCGAAGTACAGCGCATCGAAACACTTGAGAGTCTCCAGTGCGTGGTCCGGCATGAACTCGCCGGTATCCTTGTAGTAACCCGCGCCGTAGGGGAAGTTCTCGTATGCTAGCTCGAATCCGAATTTGCCGGCCGCTGCATCGAGAACGGCGATCCCGGCTGGAATAATCTCAGACCCGATGCCGTCGCCGGGTATGACTGCTATTTTGTACTTGCTCATACTTATCTGCCGCCTCTCTTGCCGTCGATATTGCCGATATTGCGGCCGTCAGCAGGCCACAGGGGCCATACCGATCTCGTCGTGCGGGATTATATGCCCCCGGCGCCGGTTATGGAAGCGAAATACCGGCGTTGGTCCTATACTGCGGTCACCTTGGCCGGTATCACTTCAGCCGGTCCGGCATCGTGGGGGTGTCGGTGCGTTTCACCAGGATCACCCAATCCTTCGTCGAGTCCGAGGGCGGATTGCCGAGGCCCACCGTGCCTCCCCCGCTTACGCTCGTCACCGACCCCGTCTTCAAGGCGCCTCCGTTCCGCGGATCGAACCAGCGGACGGAGTAGGTCCCGCTGGCGCCCGACAGGCTGAGGCTGGTGGTCCCGCCGCCGGGGAGATAGGAGACGTAGGCCTCGCCGGTCTTGTGCAGGCAGTGGTCCGCGGTGCTGGAAGTCAGGGCGTCGTCGTTCTGCATCTCCCAGAAGGGGACCTGGTTGTCCTTGAAGAACTGGAGGCAGAACCGGGCCAGGTCCCACCAGTGGTCGCGGCTGCGGAAGTCCTGGCAGGTGAGGTCGGAGTGGGGGTGGCCGTATCCGAAATAGTACTCGCACCCGGCGCCTCCGGCCATCATGTGACCCCACATCCCCGTGCGGACGGAGTCGTGCCAGTAGTCCTCGGCGTCGGTGACGACGCCGTCGCCGGGCGAGTTGGTCTCGTCCCAGGCCACCACCCAGGGCTTGCCGGCGGTGACGGACCGGTCGATGTAGTTCTTGGTCCCGCTGAAGACCGACCCGGGGCTCGTCTGGAGGGAGAACCCCGTCACCTTCGAGGCGCTGCCCAGCAGGTCGTAGTGGTTGGCGCCGTTGTGGATGACGATGTGGTGCTGATACGGATCATGCGTCCAGAAGTAATTGGCCCAGGCGACCTTCTGGTCGTGGGAGGCGTTGTTTATCTCCTCGCCGAGATTCCAGTTGAGAGCGAGATGATGGCTGAACCGCGCGATCAGCTCTCGGTAGTAGAGCTTCCGCTGCGGACCCAGATCCCCGTTGTCAAGCAGCAGCTCATTCTCGCTCTCCAGCGTCTTGAAGTGCAGATACATCCCCAGCTTATCGGCGTGCTCGAAAACGACCTCCCACTGGTCCAGCCGCGAGACATCCATCCGCAGACGCTCGTCGTAGTTAAGGTAGGGGAAGACATTCTGGTCGTCGCCGGCGATGTTCATGGGCAAGAACGAAAAGACATTCATGCCCTCGGAGGCTAAGTAGTTGACCGCACCGATAATTCCCTTGCCCTTGCCGTTCTGCCAGGTTGGGTCGCCGGGCCTCCAATCCTTGATATGTGGGGCCCAGTCCTTGATGAGGTTGTCTTTGTGGCCGTCGGTCTTGAAATCGCCGTCGAAATCCTTGTAGGCCAGGAAGTTCTCGGGCGCATCGGCACCGCATTTTAGGAAATATTCCCCGGTCTCGGCGAAACGAAGGTGGTGTTTGCCGACGTACTGGAGCAGTCCTTTACCTCGGAAGTCCCGCCCCGTCTTGTCGGTCGGGCCAATTGTGAAGGTCCCGCTTTGACCGTCCATGAAGCCGGCACTCTCACCTGCGGACTTGTCTTCACTGACAGCCACGTTTTTGCCCTTCCGAAAGGAAACGGCGTACTTCCACGCACCGGTCTGGCTGGGCGCGAAGTGGACGCGCCATTTGTTGCCGGTATCGGCCGAGGTGTTGGCCGCATCGCCGTCCGCAGCGAAATAGCCGGGGACCCGGTATGACTTTCCGCTTTCTGATTGCGAAAAAGTGACGTCGAGCCGATAGTCCGTGAAAGGGTTTGGATCGGCGGTCTCGTTGATCTTGGGGCCGTCAAAGGTCAGTGTAACCTTATGCCATTTCTTCAATTCGCCGCTGATTTGCCCGGCCGCGACGGACTGGAATGCGGTCAGAGCAGCCAACACAACACAGATGCTGACTAATTGCTTCTTCATAGTGCACTCCTTGTGAATCCAGATTATGAATCCAACGGTAATTTGTGTAGTATACACGAAGCCTATTTAGTGGTGCAAGCTGCAAATCGGGGCTGTGGAGATTTGTGTCCGGATCCGCGAGGCTGCTATCACGTCAACGAGATGCAGATGGTTAGTCTGAGGCAGGGCGGCCGAAGTCGTAGGACGTGATTTCAAGTGAATCCATCTTGGCCGAATGCCCATCCACAAACAAGCAGTTCACTCCGTTTCTCCCATGGCGCTCACGGGCTACTCGACGCCCCGTATTGCTGCTGGGCAGGTGAGCTGTATGCCATACATCGAGCCACTTGAGCTTGTCTATCAACTCAGCGGGGGTGTCCGTCTTTCTAATTATCTTTATGTGCGACCAGTTCGGATGGTGCTCATAGTCGGCCAGGTAGATCGTTGTACCATGACGAGGAAAGGCGTCCAGGCTCGTCGCCCCCCGCTGCTCGGTGTTCGGGGACGAGGTCTTGAGGTCGAAGGCGTTGATTACGTAATCCACCGTTTGCTCTTTGTCGGGGTACGCGGCACAGTCATATATGTCCACCTCGTGGTACGCTGCAACGTTGCTGCTCAGCCCGCCGATATAGGGCATGAACAGCATAGCCCAGAATCCATTGGTCTCATCGCGAGGCACTTTCCTGCCGTAATCGTCGGCGTACAGATGCACCGCCAAGCCTATCTGTTTCATATTTGCCAGGCATCGGGCGCCCTGGGCCTGCTTCTTGGCCATGCTCAAGGCTGGCATCAGTATGGCCATCAAGAGCGCAATAATCGCTATTACTACAAGCAACTCTACAAGGGTGAACCCTTTGGCTGGTTCTCGGACAACCATAAAACGCCTCATGACTCGGACTGCACACAGCCTTATCTTGCCTACGACAGTATTCTACGGCATGGCGACGCAGAAATCAAGCTGCAAATTGCCGGATTGCCCTTCCGCAGCGGTGAATCCCCTGCCATTCCGGGTGCAAGACCGGTAGCGTTCGCTAAGTTCTAACCCTATCCACGCAATAGAGTGGCTTTTTCGGCCGCGCAGCAGCCTCTACCACCCCCCCGACCATCCGTTCTGCACGGCTGTGGGCCAAGACACCCAGGACCCAAAGGGCGAGCAAAAAAAACAAAAAAACAAAAAAAACTTGCTTTTCTTTGCTGAATCGGGTATGCTAATTGAGTGAAGGACTCGGAGGCTGGGTGAGTTGTGCGCATCCCGGCCGGATGAAAGTCTGTGCTATTGATAAGGAGGATGGACATGTTCAAAGGTCTTATGGTTTCAATTATCATTGTCACGGCGACCGCATCTGCATCGTCTGGAGCTGCGGCGGCGCCTATTTCAAAGGAGGTACAGTCATGAGAAAACACTTTTTGGTAACGCTCCCCGCGGTAGTGCTGCTTTCGATGTTGTTGTGCAGCCCTGTTCAGGCTGAGTTGGTGCACCACTGGGAATTCGAGAATGACACCGATGACTCTGTGGGCACATGGAATGGCACCGGCGGCATCGGGTTTGCGCCCGGAATGATCGGGCAGGCAGCAACCTTTGACGGGACTGCCGCCAGTGATATCACCTTCACCTTTAACACCGCGGGCCTGAAGAATATTACGGTTGCGTTCTGGATGAAGCTCGATACCGCTTGGACTCCCGGCAAAGCCGGGATTGGCCGAGTCATGGGAAGTGCGGATAATTTTGAGTGTGTTTTGGGTCCCTCCGGCGGTGGCACCGGACAGGTGGCGAACAACTTCTTTATCTCGGGCGGCACCTATCCGCTCAGTACCACAATCCCCACTCCTGATACCTGGTACCACGTGGCGTTAACGTCTTCCCTGTCGACTGCAGGCGGAACCGGACGGGCGGAAGTCTGGATCAATGGAGTCATGGAGGCCGCTCAGGACAACCGGGCCATCAATGACTGGACAAGCGGTGTTTTTGCGTTCGGCCAGCGGCCCGGTGCTGGTGGTTACCGTTTCCCGGGTTTGCTGGACGATGTCCGGATTTACAACGAGGTTCTATCGGAGGAAGAGATAAAGGCCGTTATGGAAGGTGTTCCGACTAAGGCTCACGAGCCATCTCCTGCAGATGGAGCAAGGGGAGTCCCTCTGGATCAGGTACTGAGTTGGAAAGCAGGTCTTGATCCAGCGGATTCCAACAATCCAAATCCGAACATTATCGAACATTATCTGTGGCTGAGCAAACCGTATAGCCCGATGAATCCGCCAGCCGGACCAGACTGGGACGACCCTGCTGTTCAGACATTTACAATCGGCGCCGACACTGACCCTGCCGATGGAAATGTGGACCCAAACGCTTCGAAGGCTGTTCCAGGGCTGCAGAAGGATTCTTTATACTTCTGGGCGGTAGATGAAGGTCTCACCGGATCTTCCGGTCCGCTTGAGACTGACCCGGCTAAAATAATATGGGGTGATGCGTGGATTTTTGAAACCGAAACAACAGGGCCCCAGGTCGATGCAGGCAGCAGCGTCGTGACATGGCTGAAAGAGGGCACAACAACCGTTGATGTGAATGGAACGGTTACGGACGGGACCGGTGATGTGACTGTGATCCAGTGGTCGGTGCTTACGGCGCCGTTCGGGGCTACTGTCGATATCGCCAACACCGCGGTGGCGGCGACTACAGCTACGCTCACGGAGACCGGGACCTATGTGCTGCAACTCTACGCCAGAGACGCAACGATGCTGGAAGACAGTGGTGCCATCGAGATCAAGGTGTACAACGACGGTTGTGAAGCGGCCAAGAACAGTCCCGACGGCTACACAGCCCCGCCGTATGATTTCAACGGCGACTGTATAGAGAACTTCAACGACTTTGCACTGTTTGCGGCTAGGTGGTTGGAGGATGCATCTCTGATGAGCGATTTGCTCTATGATGCAGGCGATATTACCCTGCCGGTCGTACAATTCACGAATCCTCTGGATTCAAGTACTGTTTCGGGCCAGGTGATTATCAATGTAATAGCTTATGACCCGGGCGTGGGCGCCACTGACGGCGACGGCATGGAAGGAGCGGGCATTGTACGGTTCCAGGTCTTTGACAGCACAGGCGCTGTCGTCGGCACCCAGGATGAGAACACAGCACCGTTCGATATGACCTGGAATACGGCGGCAGTCGATAATGGTGTCTATACGATCAGGGTCACGGCGGAATCTGACGCAGGCTACATAGTCATAAAGGAAATCTCGGTTACAGTCAATAATCCGTAACAGGGGCGATCTACTGGCAGCATATACCATGTAGAAGGCACTTTGAGCTGTCCGGGTGATGGCCCGATAGAGTGTCTGTTTCCAAGCGTGCGGGAGCACCATTCGTGAAGCCGCACGGGATATGTGAGACCAATCAAAGGAAGAGATGATGAGTCGGAAATCAATCATCACTGGAGCTTTGGGTCTGCTCTGGATCATAGGCGCGTTACTCCAGGCTGCGCAGCTTCGGTGTCGCCGTACCACCCGGTACCCTCGCCCGCCAACGTTGTTGACCCTGAAACGGCCAACTCCAGGGCCGTCAACTTCAAGGACTATGCTGTTCTTACGGACAGGTGGCTTGATGAAGATTTCTTTCCCTAATCGGCATTAGATCGAGGCAACGTGGCTCGTCCCTTCGTTATGGGGATGACCACAATGATTTGCACCATTCCGGGGCCTGCGCCAATCGGCACAGGCCCTGTTGTCACGAACACGATCACGGTAATGTTCCAGAATATCAGATATGTGAGGTAAACACGGTGGCGACAATTTCAACGTACTCAAGGAATCTAAAAGCCGGTGTCCTCCTGGCCCTAATCCTCTCGGCAGCTCAGACACTTGGCGTCACAACAATAGCCGGTGACGAAGAGAACCACGGCACGTTGATGAAATGGCACAAAGTGGAAATTGCCTTTGACGGTCCGAACATGAATGAAAGCAATGCCGCCACATTCTCGGATAATCGCTTGGATGTTGAATTTAAACGTCCGAATGGAACGATATTTTGGGTAGCCGGTTTTTTCGCGGGCGGGGGGAATGAAGCGGATACGGGCAACGGCTCTGGGAACAAATGGCGCGTCCGGCTGAATCCGGACATGGAAGGCCAGTGGTCATTTACTGCTCGTTTCCGCACCGGAAGCTGGGTCGCTGTTACGCCGATGAGCAATCCCGGCGGAACAGGGGGAACCGCTCCGGATGGAGAAACCGGTACATTTACGGTAGGCGCCTCGGATAAAGACCCCTTCGGCCGGGACTTTCGCGGCAAGGGTCAGCTTCAGTATGTCAACAAGCATCACTGCCGGTTTGCCGAGTCGGGCGAGTATTTCATCAAAGGCGGTGCCGACAGTCCGGAGGATTTCATTGCTGACAATGAGATCGATAACACCCCAGTCAACGGGCATGATTACGCCATTCACAAGACGAATCACTACAGCGCTGCCGATGCCTCTGCGTACACTTGGAAAGGCGGAAAAGGGACCGGCATCTTGGGAGCGATCCGATACATGGGCGAATTGCAGGAAATGAATAATTTCTATGTGATTCTCGTCACCGCTCCGCAGGGCGATTCCAAGGATGTATTCCCGTGGATCAGCACCAATTCCGCCGATCGCGGCAAATACGATGTTTCCAAGCTGGAACAATGGGAGCGCATATTCAGCTATGGCGACAAGAAGGGGATCCACTGGAATCTGCTGTTTACTGAGACCGAAAATGACAGCATGCTTTGCGGCAATTTCAACCTTTGCGATCTCGATAGGCTGTACTACCGAGAGATGATTGCCCGTTTCGCTCGTCACCATGCGGTGTCGTGGAATGTGGGCGAGGAATACTCCGGAGGAGACAATGGATGGGGCAGTAATGTGGGTCAGCATATAGCGCTGATGATGGACCTGGATCCCTACAGCCATACCTATACCTGTCACACCAATAATAACGGGGTATGGAACCGATATGACCAACTGTTCGGGATTGCCAACGCCACCTCCAACCAGCAGGATTCGGATGATTACGGCAGCAACGGCGTTCACGGGATTACACAGTCCCTGCGGACTTCTTCAGCGGCGGCAGGGCTTCCGATGTGCATTTACATTGATGAGGCGAACGGTCCGGTACCCCGGTGCGGCAATGATATGGATGCGGTCCGCAGGGGAACCCTGTGGGCAAATCTGATGGCCGGCGGAGCGGGTGTCGAGTGGTATCTCGGCTATGACTGCTCCAGCGGCTGGCACGATCATAACTGCCTGGAAGATTTTACGAGAATGGAATGTGTCTGGTCACAGACGCGATATGCACTTCGTTTCTTCATGGCCCATAATGACCCATTCCGAAAGCCGGTACCGTTCCAGAATATGCAACCGGATGACGCACGCGCTTCCGGGACTTATAACTGGTGTTTTTACGGGGCGGATGATGACGGCAAGATGTGCGTGGTGGTCTATCTCCGGGACGCCGGCAGCACCACGGTGAATGTACCCGCCGCACCGCTGTACAATGTCGGCTGGATGAACGCCAAAACCGGCGTTTGGCAGTATGAAGCGGATATCATAAATCATACAGGCGGGAATCTCAGTTTTACCTGTCCCTTTACGGATGACGCAGCGCTGCTGCTGTACGACTGGGAGACCATCCCCGACAACGATCCACCGACGCCGAATCCGGCTGAATGGGATGTACAGCCGACGGTCATAGATGAAAATACGATTACCATGACAGCGGTGAAAGGCGGCGATGCGATTTCAGAACCGGTACAGTATTATTTCGCGGAAACCTCTGGCAACTGCCACGGCGTCGACAGTGGCTGGCAGGCGAGTCCCACCTATGAACTGTCCGGCTTGGCTCCGGGAACGGAATACTGCTTTACGGTGAAGATGCGGGATGCCCGCGGCAATGAGACGGAGGCCGCGACCGAAGTATGCGCAACAACCTTGGGATCTCAGGATACCGAGCCACCCAGTCCGAATCCCGCTGAATTCAACGAACCTCCTCGAAACGCGGGTGAATTGGCGATTGCCATGTCAGCAGTACAGGGCAGCGACCCCAACGGCCCGGTCCAATACTACTTCGAGGAGACCAGCGGCAATCCAGGAGCCTCGAGCAGCGGCTGGCAGATCGAAAATACCTATATCGACGCAGATCTACTGGAGAATACTCAATACAGCTATAAGGTCAAAATGCGCGATTCGGCCTGTAATGAGGGGCAATACTCCGAAGTCTTCGTAGTGTGCACTCCCCCACCGTTGGATATTATCCCGGATGAGCAAATCAATTTTCATGATTTGGAGGCTCTGGCGGATCACTGGCTGAATCTTGATTGTTGCTTGAACAATCTATGCGAGGGCACGGACCTGGATGCCAGCGGTCGGGTCGATTTTAAGGATTACGCCATACTGAGTGCAAGCTGGCTGGAAGATTTGGGGCAAACCAACCCCTTCTTTGTTAACTGGTGGAAGCTGGACGAGGATACTTCTGCGGAAGCCACGACCGCGGTTGATTCTGTGGGCGGCAATGACGGCACCATCAATGGCGCAACAACGGTGGCAGGAAAATCCGGAAATGCATTACATTTTGACGGGACGGATGATACGGTTCAGATAGACAACTTCTCAACAGCCAATTTGAAGAGTATGACAATTGCATTCTGGATGAATCCAGATGTGGGCTACACAACAACTGGTGACATGAAACGAGTCATATCAGCCGCAGATCGGTGGGAAGCGGTAATGCAGCCGGATTCCGGCTATCTGGGGAACAATTTTTATCAAGCCGGCGGGACCTATCCGATAAGTACTGTTGCTCCTCCTGAAGGCGAATGGACGCACGTCGCCATGACATCGGCGCTGGGCACTGCGGGAAGCCCCGGCAAGATGGAAATCTATATCAATGGAGAATTGAACTCAGACGCAGACAATGCGGATGACGACTGGGAAGGTGGTTCGTTCCTGATAGGCTACCGATATACCGGTGGAGGCGCGCATTACAAAGGTTCGCTCGACGATGTCCGGATCTACATGCAGGTCCTAACAGAGGAACAGATTAAGGAGATTATGGAAGTTGAATAGAGCCCGTACGCGTTAGACTATACCGAGACAGTTGGTGCTCAACCTGTCAAACAGTGTAAGGAATCGTATTGACTAACATTTATACCAAGTCATCTCAAAGATGATTTTGGGCCTTTTCAGGGCCTTCACTTAAATTCCGAGGCCCTGGAAAAGCCATATCCGATAGGTCATGGATTCATCCAACATTGATGCACAACGCACAACAATATGTTAAAGGACCCTGTGTCCACGAGGCGAAGGCTATTGACTTTGACGCCCCTTGCGTGTTAGAATAGTCTTAGGTAGTCAAGGTGTCGCAATCCTTCCGGTTTCAAGGAGATGCGGCCGAAGTTTGTGGTATAGACAGGTTGCGTAAGAGGATAGAAGGTGCTCAATTCTTCGCAGAACCTGCTGGTGCGTCTGCTGACGATTGTCTCTGTGGCTGGTCTGGCTTGGGCGGCCTGCCCGCAAGGGGACTTGACGGGGGACTGCAAGGTCGATTTCGACGACATGCAGATCCTCACAGACCAGTGGCTGGACCCGGAGGGCAGCCAGGCTGACCTCGATCACCGCAACGGCGTGGAAACGCGGGACTTCGCCTTGTTGGCTGGTAAGTGGCGCCAGAAAGGCATACCCCTGGTCATAAATGAGTTCATGGCGTCCAACAGCAAAACCAAGGCCGATCCGCAGGACCAATACGACGACTGGATAGAGATATACAACGCAGGCAGCTTCCCTATAGATACCGGCGGGATGCACCTGACGGACAACCTGGACAATCCGACCAAGTGGCAGATTCCCGCCGGTAATCCGACCCTGACGACCATTTTGGCGGGCCACTACCTGTTGATATGGGCGGACAATGATACTCAGGACAACGGCGCCATCGTCTCCGGTCTGCATGCAGGTTTTGAACTAAATGCCGACACAGGCGATGAAGTCGGGCTGTTTGACGGCAACAGCGTTTTAATTGACAGCGTTGAGTTTCCGGACCAGACGGCTAATATCTCCTACGGCCGCTACCCCGACGCAAATAACACATGGCGTTTCCTTTCTTCGCCTACACCCGGCAACGCAAATGTCGGAGCATATCTTGGTCAGGTTGCCGACACACAATTCAGCCAAGATCGCGGCTTCTACGATGCGCCCTTCTCCGTAACTCTCGCCACTGAAACGGAGGAAGCCAAGATATACTATACAACCGATGGTAGTAGCCCTCTTGACACGGCCGGTGAGTTTCCAAGAGGGGTGCTGTACGGTTCACCGATCACCATAAACACGACAACATGTCTACGTACGGTTGCTTTTAAGCCGGGCTTCAAACCTACAAATGTGGACGCTCAAACCTACATCTTCCCGAACGACGTGATTCGCCAGCCTGCAAACATCCCCGGCTATCCAAACCCGTGGACCTGGCTGGGCGGAAGTAGCTACGCTTATCACGATTACGAGATGGACCCTGAAGTTGTTAACGACCGCGCATACAGCGGCATGATCAAGGATGCGCTCAAGGCAATTCCGACTATGTCTATCGCCTCCGGAAGAGCCGCTATGGACGTATTCTACTGGGGCTCCGGCGAGAGCGTCGTCTCGGTTGAGTTGATCTACCCAAATGATCCGCAGAAGAACGTCCAGGCCACATGCGGCGTTGAGCCGCACAGCCATAACCGGATGAAACGGTCGATGAGATTGAATTTCCGCGCCGAGTACGGCGACTCTCGGTTTCGCTCGTCTATTTTCCAGGATGCGCCGCTCAATGGAGATTCGGCTGTGGATGAACTGGACAGAATCGTCCTTCGAGGAGGCAACAATCGATCCTGGGCCAGAGTCTGGAATCCCGAAAGGACAACCTACACGATGGACCAGTGGTACCGCGATACGCAGATCGTAATGTCGGGCATAGGCTCGCACGGGACCTTCGTGCATCTATACATCAACGGCTTATACTGGGGGCTCTACAATCCGTGCGAGCGCCCGGATGCGTGGTTCACCTCGTCCTATCTGCGCGGCGAAAGAGAAGACTGGTACGCAGTCAGCCACGACGGTTCTCATGGGGGCGATGCGTCACGGTTCAACTATCTCAAAGGCGCCCTCAAAGACAAGGACATGTCCGATCCGGCCAACTATGCCGAGATGAAGCAGTACCTCGATGTCGAGGAATACATCGACTACCTGATCCTCACATGGTTCATCGGGATGACGGACTGGCCGGCAGGCAATTGGTGGGGCGGCAATCGCAACGACATACCGGGCCCATTCATGTACTTCGCCTGGGATGGAGAGTGGTCCTGGAAAACAACGCGCGGCCACAATAACGGCTGGGTCCATCCCGACTTCCGGAGCAATCAAAGCGGCGGTGCTACTATCGCCGCTATATGGCATAGCCTCAGGCGCAACCCCGACTTCATGCTCTCGTTCGCCGACCGTGCTTACAAGCACCTGTTCAATGACGGTCCGCTCACCGATGAAAACTGCAAGGTCCGCTACACCGCCCTCAACGACTTCGTTCGCGACGCCGTCGTGGCCGAATCCGCTCGATGGGGGGATACATGCGAGGGACTGGGGCAACCCAAGCGAACACGCGATGTCGATTTTGTCTTCGCCGAAAATGAGACCCTGGGGCCGGGTTTCATGACCGGCAACCGGGACAAATTCATCGCATCGCTGAAGAATGAGGGTTACTATCCCGAGTTGGAGCCGCCGCAATTCAATCTTCACGGTGGACACTTTGGCTCTCCTTTCGCCGTCACGCTTTCCAATCCAAACGGCAGTGGAAAGATATACTACACCGTTGACGGCAGCGACCCTCGCGTGCCGGCGGTCTCGACGAGCACCGGCTCAACGAAGCTGGTCGAAGAGAGCGACGATAAGCGTGTTTTGGTTCCCGTCGGCCCGATAAGCGACAACTGGCGCGGCGGCGGATACTCCAACGATTCGGGGTGGACCTATGTCAGTGGGAATCCGGGCGGCGTGGGCTACGAAAGGGGCTCCGGCTACGAGTCGTACATCAGCATCGACCTTGGGGCCGAGATGTACAATACTCAAAACACGTGCTATATCCGTGTTCCGTTCACCGTCGAGGCGGGCCAGTTAGTTGGTTTTGATTCGATGACGCTCAGGATGCGGTACGATGACGGGTTTATTGCATACATCAACGGGACACCGATCGCGTGGCGCAACTTTGATGGTGTCCCTGCGTGGAATTCCGCCGCCAACAATACCAATCCCGACGCATCAGCCAAGGTTTTCGAGGATGTGGATGTCACTGCGTACCTCGGTGCGCTGCGGGCTGACGACAACATACTTGCCGTCCACGGTCTGAACAACGTGGATAATCAGTCGGACTTCCTGGTTTCCGTCGAACTGGTCGCTGGCAACAGCGGAACGGCTTCCCCCGGCGGCGATGTCGCCCCCACTGCTATCGAATATGCGGGCCCGCGAAGTCTGGGCCAGAGCATATATATCAAGACTCGGACCAAGAGCGGTAGCTCCTGGAGTCCTCTGAATGAAGCTGTCTTTGCAGTAGGCCCGGTGGCGGAGAGCCTGCGCATTACCGAGATTATGTTTCATCCGCAGGATACCGGCGATCCGGACGACCCTAACGAGGAGTTTATTGAACTGCGGAACATCGGGCCGAATCCGATAAACCTGAATCTGGTGCGGTTCACCAACGGGATTGGTTTTACATTCGGGGATATTGAGCTGGGCACGGGCGAGGATGGGTATGTGGTTGTTGTTGCGAAGCAGTCGGCTTTTGCCGATGCGCATCCGGGCTTTTCCGGCGTCATAGCCGGCGAGTACACCGGCAGCCTTGACAACGGCGGCGAACGAATCGAGCTGCAGGACGCATTAGGCCAAACGATCCATAACTTTGCATACAAGGACGGCTGGCGGGGTATTACGGACGGCGAGGGCTTCTCTCTGACAGTAATTGACCCGACCAATCCCGACCCCAATAGTTGGGGGCGGAAGGATTCGTGGCGAGCCAGCGCATCTGCGGGCGGGTCGCCCGGCTGCGACGACAGCCCGGCCATTCCCAATCCAGGCGCTATCGTGATTAACGAGCTGCTGGCGCATTCGCACGGTGTGGCTGCGGACTGGATCGAACTGTACAACACGACCGATGAGGATATTGATATCGGCGGCTGGTATCTGAGCGACACGGAGATCGACACCAAGAAATACAAGTTCGCCGACGGGACGAAGATTCGCGCGTATGACTACCTTGTTCTCTATGAAGATGCCAACTTCGGCGAAGCAAGCACGGACCCGTGCAGCATCACGGGCTTCGGCTTCAGCGAGAACGGCGACAATGTGTGCCTGCGCTCTGCGGAGGACGGCGTACTGACCGGCTACCGCGAGGCGGAGAGCTTCGGGGCCTCGCAGACGGGCGTATCGTTCGGGAGGTACTTCAAGCGGAGCACCGGCAGCTACAACTTTGTGCATACGGACTATAACACACCCGGTTGGGCCAACGCCTATCCGGAAGTTGGGCCGATAGTTATCAACGAGATTATGTACAATCCGGACTGGCCCGTGGGCGGGAACTACAGCAACGACAGGTACGAGTATATCGAGCTTCGCAATATAACCGCCGAGCCTGTAACGCTATACCGGTTCGACAAAGCCCTGCCGTGGAAGTTCACGGATGGTATTGAGTTTGTTTTCCCGGCCTGGCCGAGCGCGGTAACGATAGCAGGCGGCGACCATATTGTGGTGGTCAAGGACCCGAATGTGTTCACTTTGCGCTATCCTGCTGTGCCCGCGGGGAAGATATTCGGTCCCTACACGGGGCAGTTGGCCAATGAGAGTGAGCAGGTAGAGTTGAGCATGCCGGGGGATATAGACGAGTTCGGCAGGCGGCATTACATTCGGATTGACCGTGTGGGTTACAGCGACGGCTCTCATCCTGGGGATGAGCCCGGCGATGTTGACCTGTGGCCCGTTGAGGCGGACGGCGGGGGCAAATCGCTAACTCGTGTAACCCCAGAACTTTACGGCAACGACCCCAACAACTGGACCGCCCTGACTCCCACGCCGGCCGCCGCGAGTCCATAGGGGAGTGGGCAATCCGACAGCACGTCCCATATAGGCATCAGAGCCTACCTCTTAAGGAATATCCTAAAAGTGGTAGGACTGCGTGTTTGTTTTTTTACCCATATTACCAAGAAAAAGCTTGACAAGACAATCTGCGGAAGTTAATATAGGTAAAGTTGAATAAACACTAGATGTAGCCGTGTCCATCTTGGCTTGGCAGGGCTGCTCGTTGCGGTTGATGCCGTGATGGCATGAGCGCTTTGAGGCGTGATGAAAAAGGAGGAGTACTGATGAAGAAGTTTTTGGTAGCTTTCCCCGTGGCATTGTTGTTATCGCTGCTGTTGTGCAGCGCTGTTCAGGCCGATCTGCTCGCTGAACTTAAGGATGCCACAGCGGTCGACAATGTGCTCACGAAGCTTGTGCATGGGGGGACCGAGTACTTTGTGGCTAGTGGGGACCTGGTAACGGGCACAACAACCCGGTGGTATGTCATTGACAGCGTCGAATATCTCTGGCCCGACGGCGATCCTCAACCTGCCGGGACACCGACTGTGAGCGGAACTTCCAATCCCAAGGTCGGCGATATCGGTGCCGATGCCGACAACTTCGCTTTCAGAGTCCCCGATGGCAGTGGCGGATGGATCAACGACATCTCTTCCATTGACGGGATTAACTTTCAGGAAACGATATTTCCTTTCCTGACGGACACCATCTTCGTGTTCGAGCGAGGCGGCAACGACGCCGGCACTGTCCAGGCCATCCTGGCGGACGGCACGCTGGGCGGTGCGCTGACGCTCACGAAGAACGGCTTTCCATACGGCAACACTGGAATTGACGTCGGAGGCAGCCCTGCGTTTGGCTATGTGCTGACAACGGATGTCCTCGTCAAGGGCCTGCGAATCACCGCGTCGGGACACGATGCGCTGAGCATTTCGACCGTTCCTGAGCCGGCTACGATGGCGTTGCTCTGGCTTGGTGGATTGCTCGCGTTGAGACGTCGCCGCGATGCCTGATCCTTAGCGTTATCAGACAAAGGAGGGGATTGTAGGCCAACAAATGTCGGCCGCGGGGCGGGCGTGCGGCCGTTTTTGTATGCACTAAACGGCCCGGCCCACGGCGACTTCAATAACCGGCGGGTCGTCTTGTCTGGCGTTGAAGGCCCGATTGAATCCAAGGACTATCAGGTTCATTATAGGTGCATTTAATCATCCGTCCCGATGGCTTTTCCTCCCCCAACTATATATCACACTCTCCATTCTTTGAGAAATCAAAGGACGGGCGTCATGGTTTCACTACGGCTTTGCCCTCCCAGATTGTCTCGCGAAATCGCAGGGGCAGGAGCGTCAATTAAGACTGATCTTGGATCACGCAACATCCTCTCGCCGAATAACGTATTTCCTGCTATTCTCGATGACTCTGTCAGTCTGCTCTGAAATATCCTGCACGTACCTTGTCGCCATCGTTAGATCAACATGACCGAGAAGCCTCTGAACCGCAAACGGATCCCCTGACCTCGCTGCCAGCGTGGCTGCGGTTCGCCGCAGCGCATAGAAGCCCGTCCCTTTCGGAGCATTGATCTTGGCCTTCTTCAATAGCCTCGAGAACATCGAGGTAATGGCATTCACGGTCGTGTACCTTCTGCTTCCATCCTTCTCAATCTTGAGCAAAGTCCTCACCCAAGGGTGGCCCTCTGCCGTGTGGAATACTAATTGTCCCGATCTCGGCACTTTCTTCAGCGCCTGTATCGTCTCAGGCCACAACGGCAGATTCCTCGGCACTCCTGTCTTGTTCCTGGCAAGCTGGACTCTGCTGCTCTCCAAATCGAGGTCCTTCCATTTCAGCCGGGCGCAGTCCGTGCATCCAAACCCACAATTCAGACCCAACCATATCATAGCTCGCATCTTTGGATTCGCTACAAATAGCAACTTCTTAATCTGTTCAGAAGTGAAAATATACATTTCCTGATGAACGATCTTGCCTTTTGAGACTGCATCGATGTTCGGGACATTCTGAAGGATGTCATTCTTCCTTGCCCAGTGGAACATTGCCTTCATGGTGCCTATATGAAGATTGAGCCGATGGGCTGAACGATAAGCACTTTGCAGTTTCCTTTTGTAGTTCTGCAAGTCCAAGGTTGAGATGCTCTTTATCTTTCGACCTTTTCCAAAAAAGGACGTCAATTTGCTCAGACTGCTGATTTGGTCGCTATAATGTCTCGCGCTGAGGTCGCCTGCGAGGACTTTTGAGTGCTGATACTCAAGATATAGATCGCACAGTTGTTTCAAGGCCATGCTACCATTGGAAGATTTCTGCGCTGAGCTCTGCCCTCCGTGTAAATATGTTGCTTGCTCCAAGTATCTTTCAAGTGCCTGTCTTTTGTTGGTTCCAAAATAGTGAATCTTGCCACTGATCTTCTTGCAGTACTGTCCCGTGGGGTGTAGAGTTAAAGGGAATTTATCCGAACGTGTTTTTCTTCTTGAACTTTCCATTGTCCTGCTCCTTAAAATAACAGTGATAGGTTTTACAGATAATCCTGAATTAGTTGTAGGATTGGTTGTAATTTGCTCATGAGCCAATTCCATTGCCAAGCATAAGTATCCATAACAAATCAACTTACGATTAGTATACAAACCCGAAATGAAACGTCCATTGAAGCCGGTGTACAAGAAATCGGCGTTTTTGAGCCAAAAATGAGGGTGGGGAAATCTCTTGATGATGGAACCCCAGAATAGGCCGATCCTCAGGATTTTCGCGGAGACTCTTGTGGTTATTAGGGATGCTCGACGCGCCGGGGATTCGTGCGATGTGGGATGCTTTAGGTTTGTGGACGTTCCGGACTTGTTGTCCGTTTTCTATTCCGATGAATCACTCAAGTGGCATTTTTTGTGCTTGACACAGGTTCTCGGCACGCCCATTTTCAGCAAGATTGATGCTGGTGGAGACAAATTGGAGACATGTTCTTGAAAGCTGCCACGATGATTGATCAGGTTAACCTAACCCAAGTTACGCTGTTGGAAGATAATTTCAAGAATTTTCGGGGCAAAATCATCGATGTTGGGCTTTGAATTAGATTTGATGTGTCCAAACCGGATGTAGTGAAGACCTACCTTCTTGCGGAGCCTCAAGAATCTGCGATTCTTGTGTCAATTCGTAATGGATTTGGCAAGGAATCGCATATGTTTTTACGGCGTTGCAAACGCAGAAAGAACGGCAAGCAGCACACGTACTGGGCGTTAGTAGAATCCTATCGCACAGGTCGCGGTTCCCGTCAGCGAGTAGTGTCTTATCTTGGTGAGCTCAAAAACAACGAAGAAAGCGGCTGGGCGCAATTGGGCCGAAGATTGGATGGTCGGTCTCGGCCACAACGCTCACTTTTCGATCCGCCGCACTACGATGACCCCGATGATGATGAGCCGGTCGTCGGAACACCCAAGGCAATGCTGCGTCAGTTCGAGCAATATCTGACGGACAGGGACTGGCGCGAGGTCCAGGAAGGCGTGGAGGTAAAGATAACAGCCATAAAGAATCCTGCCGGTAAAGCAC
>Ga0315285_10001811_pt1 | contig 22435 bp, 18 predicted proteins | sample YL17G09_36_MG_FD_203698 | JGI IMG/M metagenome (GOLD analysis project Ga0315285, IMG submission 203698) | Sediment microbial communities from Yellowstone Lake, YNP, Wyoming, USA - YL17G09_36 | ecosystem: Environmental > Aquatic > Freshwater > Lake > Sediment | place: USA: Wyoming | collected... | reverse complement strand
GTGCCTGTTTATTCTGACAATCCCAGCTGCCCGGGCCAGTGCCTGTGCCGCCAAGCCCTGCCCATTTTGAGCCGTCGTAATAATAGAAGGCATTCTTTGTCGAGGAATAGGCGACTTCACCTGTCTGTCCGTTTGTAAAAGCGCCTGTTTTAGAATCCGGGTCGCCTGCTTGAGGTAAAAAAGTCACATTACCATCGTTTTGTGGCGCAGGAGCGCCTCCCAACCTTAGTTTAAAAGCCGACACCTCTTTGTATTCGCCGTATGGCGCAGGATAGTATGTCGTGATGGTAACGCTTTCGGATGTTGGTGTCGCCTGGCTGAAGGCCGATGTCGGGATAAATAAAATACTGATAAAAACTAGGAATAAAATGAATCTCATGTCTTATCTCCTTTTTATAATTTATATATACTTAATTATTGACAGCACTAAGTTCTAGCTTGGACACCACGCACATTACTATTGGCAACAAACAACCGCCGTACCAAAATCCCCGCAATCCCACCCACCACCGGTGGTCCCGCCTGCAGGACGAAAACGGAAAGTCTGGTGGCTATTTGGCGGCGCGCAGTAGCCCCAAGTGCCGGCAGAACCTTTGTTGGTAAATCCTGTAATACAGGTTCCGGAATAAGAAACATAGCAACCGCCTCCGCCTCCACCGCCAAGCCCTGCCCATTTTGAGCCATCGTAATAATAGAAGGCATTCTTGGTCGAGGAATAGGCAACTTCACCTGTCTCTCCATTAGCAAAAGCGCCTGTTTTAGTATCTGGGTTGCCTGTTTGAGGTAAAAAAGTCACATTACCATCGTTTTGTGGCGCAGGAGCGCCTCCCAACCTTAGTTTAAAAGCCGACACTTCTTTGTATTCGCCGTAAGGGGCAGGATAGTATGTCGTAAGGGTTACGTTCTCGGATGGTGGTGTCGCCTGGCTGAAGGCCAATGTCGGGATAAATAAAATACTGATAATAGCTAGGAATAAAATTACTCTCATGCCTTGCCTCCTTTTTATAAGTTTAATAATATTAGGCCGCTATTTGCAATTATAGTCTACTTCTAACACCCAGTCAATGCATTTTATATTACTATTACAAACTCCCCTTTTGGTTTATTTTTCTTGTAAAAATCTAGAACAAGGCTGACCTTGTCTCTTTTAATTTCTTCAAATTTTTTTGTAAGTTCCCTTGCGCAGGCTATCTCTCTATCGCCTAAGACTTCCAGGATATCTTCCAGCGTTCTTATGATCCTGTGCGGCGACTCATATATTATTATGCTTCGCTTTTCAGATGACAGGGCTTTTAGCCTGTTTTTCCGCGAGCCGCTTTTTACAGGCAGGAACCCTTCGTAAATAAATTTATCCGACGGCTTGCCTGATAAGACAAGCGCTGTAACCAGCGCCGTAGGCCCCGGGATAGCTGTTATTTCTATATTATTTTTAATCGCTAAATTTATTATGCTGAAACCCGGGTCCGAAATGCCGGGCATCCCGGCGTCGGATACAAGGGCTACGTTTTTGCCTTGTTTTAACTGGTCTATTAAATACTCGCCTTTTGTGATCTTATTGTGCTCGAAGAAGCTTGTAAGCGGTTTTTCGATTCCGTAATGGCTTGTAAGGATTTTTGTGTGGCGGGTATCTTCGGCGGCGATCAAATCAACTGACTTTAATGTCTCTATGGCGCGCAGCGTTATGTCTTTTAGGTTACCTATCGGCGTCCCGACTATATAAAGTGTACCTGTCATTCTACCGTAACGCTTTTGGCAAGGTTCCTGGGCTGGTCTATGTCGCATCCCTTATAAGCCGCGACATGATACGCCAGAAGCTGGAGCGGGATCGCGACCAACAAAGGAGAGAAAATTTCATCTATCTTGGGCACGTATATTACCTCGTCCGCATGCTCTTTTATTTCCTTATTGTCCTCGGAAGCGATCACGATTATTATACCTTCTCTCGATTTTATCTCTTGTATGTTTGAGACCATCTTATCGTATATTATGGAATTAGTCGCTATGCAGACAACAGGCAGGTATTTGTCTATGAGGGCGATGTGGCCGTGTTTCATCTCCCCCGCGGGGTAGCCTTCGCCGTGGATATAGGATACCTCTTTTAATTTAAGCGCCCCTTCTAACGCGCTTGGGTAATTCATGTGGCGCGCCAAAAATAAGAAGCATGTCGATTTGCTGTATTTTTTCGCGATTTTTTGCACATGAGCTTCGTGTTTTAATATTTCTTCAAATGCCTTCGGGACCCTTGAGAGTTCTTCCAGTAAATACAGGGCTGTCGCCTTTGTCATCTTGCCCTTGCGCCTGGCTAAATAAATCATCAATAAATATAAGACTATAAGCTGTGTCGTGTAGGCTTTTGTCGAGGCAACGCCTATTTCAGGGCCAGCATGGGTGTATATAACCCATTCGGATTCCCTTGTCATCGTGCTTCCCATGACGTTACATATGGTAAGGACCCTGGCGCCCCTTCGTTTTGCTTCCCTTATACTGGCAAGCGTGTCCGCTGTTTCCCCTGACTGGCTGACTGCTATGACAAGAGTCTCTTTACCGACCCTGGGGCTTTTATACCGGAACTCGCTTGACATCTCGACTGAAACAGGGATCCTGGTAAATTCCTCCAAGATATATTTGCCGACAAAGCCCGCGTGATAAGCGGTGCCGCATGCGACGATCGCTATTTCTTTCATCTTTGAAAGAAACTCGTTAAAACCTTTCAGGTGTTCGAAGTTGATTGTTGCTTTTTTTGTATCTACCAGCTGGGAAATAAGCCTGTGCGCTACTTTTGGTTGCTCGTGTATTTCTTTAAGCATAAAATGCGGATATTTGCCTTTCCCGACTTCTGACGCGTCCCACAGGATGGTTGTGATGTTTCTTTTTATTTCCTTGCCTTCCATATTCATGATCCTGACGCTATTTTTTGTCAAAACAGCCATCTCAAGATCGTTTAAGTACATCACCTTCTTTGTGTGCCCCAAAATAGCTGGTATATCGCTTGCCAGGAAATTCTCGTTGTGCCCTATGCCTATGACAAGCGGGCTGTTAAGCCTGCACGCTATTATTTTATCAGGCTCTCTTTTTGAGATTATCCCCAGGGCATACGCCCCTTTTAATTGCCTTACGGCAAGCCTGACTGCAAGCTCGAGGTTCCCGTCGTAATATTTTTCTATCAAATGCGGGATTACTTCCGTGTCGGTCTGCGATTTGAAAATATGGCCTTCCCGCTTCAGGGAATATTTAAGCGCTTCGTAATTTTCTATGATACCGTTGTGGACCACTATTATCTTTTCTTCGCAATCTGTATGCGGGTGGGCATTTACCTTATTGGGTACACCGTGCGTCGCCCATCTTGTATGGCCCAATCCTATATGCCCCTTTATATTTTTATTTTTTAAGGAAGCCTCTAAGTCCTTTATCTTGCCTTTTTGCTTGAAAAGCTGGAGCTTGCCATTGCTGACCGTGACAACGCCTGCGGAATCATACCCTCTGTACTCAAGGCGTTTTAAGCCCTCGATAAGTATGGGGTATGTTTCTTTTTCACCTATATATCCGATTATCCCGCACATAACTTTGCCTCTTTTCTACCCTAATTTGTTATATACTATGTGCCCATTTACAATGGCTGTTTTAATATCCAGGGCTCCATCAAAAATTATAATGTCTGCGTCCTTGCCTTTTTCTATAGTTCCTTTTTTATTACTGATACCTAAAACTTTTGCGGGATTCAGTGTCGCCATTTTTACTGCTTCATGGATGCTTATGCCGCCGAATTTGACGGCGTTTTTAACTGCCTGGTTCATTGTAAGCGCCGAGCCGGCGTAGGTCCCGTCTTTTAAAATAAAAAATATTCCCTTTCTTCTGGAGCCTGGTATCGGCCCGCACGCGACAGAATCCGTCGCTAAGACAATTCTATCACTTCCTTTTGTTTTAAGCAATATCCTAAAACACGCCGGGTGCACATGCTTGCCGTCTAATACTATTTCCGCTACCACTCTATCGTCTTCTAAAACCGCTCCCAGCGCCCCTGGCTCTCTTTGCGAGAGGCCGCGCATCCTGTTAAAGACATGCGTCGCGTACCTCGCGCCTTGTTCAACCGCTTTTTTTGCCTGTGTAAAATCTGAATCTGTGTGGCCTATTGACGGCATGATACCGTGTTTTCTTAACAAATTTATTATTTCATAATTGCCGGGGACTTCCGGCGCTATCGTCATTATTTTAAGCGTGCCTCTGGCCTGTGTTATTATTTCCGTTGCGTATTTTAAAACCGGCTTTTTTATAAATTTGGCAGGAAGCGCCCCGCGCATTTTTTTATTTATAAAAGGCCCCTCCATATTTATGCCCAGGCAAAGGGTGCCGGTTTTATATTGTTCAGTTTTGTATTTACTTGCCGCGTAAATCGCTTTTAAAAATCCTGTTGTTCCCGATCTTAACTGTGTTTTCGATATTGTTTCCGCGTCTCCGTGGATATGCAGGTCTATAAAACCCGGCGAGGCAAAATTCCCTTTCGCGTCTATTGTTTTGTCGGCAAAATATTTCTTCCTGCCGAAGGTCACATCAATGATCTTTCCTTGTTTTATAAAAATATTGCCCCGCTTCACGCCGCGCGGGGCAATAATATTCGCATTGATTATGCTTAACATCTTAATTGTCTTGGGCAGGTAGCGTGATTAAGAACGTACTGCCTCCTCCGGGTTTGCTTTCCACTTCCACAGAACCATTATGCAATTCGACGTATTTTTTAACAAGCGGCAGGCCCACTCCGGCACCGCCGCAACTTCTCGTAGCGCCATGGTCCACCTGGTAAAACCGCTCGAATATCCTGTCTTTTTCTTTTTCTTCGATACCTATGCCTGTATCCTGCACCTTGATCATGACCTTGTCGTCTTCGCTCGCGACAGACACATTGACCTGCCCGTTTTCTTTGTTAAATTTAATAGCGTTGGCAAGCAGGTGGTAAAGCGCTTCTACGATCCTGTTCCTGTCGACCTCGGCGATCACCGGCTGCTGCGGCCTTTGAAAATTCAGGGTCACGTTTTTCTTGCTGTAATAATGTTCCGCCTCTGCCAACGCTTCGTCCAATATCTCGCGCACGTCTGTTTTTTCTTTTTCAAGGATGCTTTTGCTGATAACCGATATGTCCAGCAGGTTTTTGACGAATCGTTTAAGGTGGGCGCAGTGTTTATCCAGGTTGTCCAGCATCGTCTTTCGTTCCTGGTCAGTCAACTTAAGAGATGCGTCTTTTAATAACGAAACAGATTCGTGGATAAAAGCAACGGGTGTGTTTAATTCGTGCGAGACTAAACCGATAAAATCATCTTTGAGCTTGTTTACTTCCTGGAGCCTGCGGTTTAGTTCTTCAAGCTCTTTTATCTCGTCTTGCTTGGCTCTTATTTCAAGCGCGAGGTTCTTTTTTTCAAAACATTTCTCCGCTATCAGCGCCAGGTGGCCTAAATCGACGGGTTTCATTATGAAATCGTCGGCGCCTTTTTTCATCGCCTCGATCGCGGTATGCACCGAAGCAAACCCTGTTATCATCACTACTTCTATAAGCGGATCGTGCTCTTTTATGAAGCGCAAAAGCGAAAGCCCGTCCATCCCAGGCATCCGTATGTCGGAGATCACAAGATCGGGTTTCTGTTTTTTTAAGGCTTCTATTGCTTCTTGCGCGTTTCTGCAGGCATCTACCTCGTAACCCTGTTGTTCCCTCAAAAATTTACTTGTTACATGCCTGGCCTGCTCCTCGTCATCGACCAGTAAAATCCTTCCCCGGGCCTGGTTATCCATCTTATTTGAACTCGATAATATTTTTCACCGCTTCCCAGTTACCTTTTGTCAGGGCGTCTTGTTGGGTCTTGTATACCTCAAGGACCCTGTTTAACTGGGTTATTTCTAACGTTTGCAGGACTTTGCCGCTTAAACAACACAGCTTAAAGTGGCCTCCTTTGGCCTTTGTATTCTTTAAGCCGGACAAAAGCGTCGCTATCACCAAAGAAGACATATAAGCCACGCCTGAGAAATCTACAAGGATAAAAATCTTACCGTTTTGTATCAGCCTTTTTATTTCGTCATAAAAGACACCGTTTTCGTCCATATCGATGTCTTTGCTTTTAAATTTTATGACACAAACCTTGCCGCAGGCTTCGACCTCTAAAACTTGTTTTTTCTCTGCCATACGATCTCCTGCTTTTGTGTTAAAAGGCTTGTTCTGTCAGATCCTTTATCAAGCGTTGCGCGGACTCTGTCGCCTTTACCTTGCCTTCTATCAATATTTCTTTCGCTGAAAGGTCCTTTTTGTACATGGATCTGTTAGCTTCTTTATTCGGCGACACAATAGCTCCCTCGAGTTTTACGCCCGCGAACAACCCTCTGCTTCTTGAATAAGAGAATATCGTTCCCTTTAACTGCAGATCTGTGTCGACCTGCGCGTCGCGTCCGATAGGACCTGCTGCTACGCCTGCATCCGCGCCTAGTTTAAATTTACTTTTCAACAGGCCGTCTACGCCTCTTTCTGACATGATGACAAGCACGATGTCCGTGGCCTGCCCGCCTATTTGAAGGCCGAAGCTACCGCCGCCGATATCAAAAAACGCCGGGGCGCTGAATGTCTTGCCTGCTTTATCTTTATATAGCACGACACCTTGCCCAAACTTCGCGCCTATTATAAACCCGCCGCTTACTGTCGAAGGGAATATCGCTATGGCCTGGCAATCGTTTAATAAACTTTTCGGGATGCTTTTTTCCGGCATCTGCATCACTTCCTCAAACACTCTTGCTGAGTCGATCAGTAAGTCGTCCCATTTTGTTTGTTCCGCGTGCGCACGCGGCGCAAAAAACATCACCACGCTGATTGCAGTTAAGATACATAACAATTTTTTCATACTACACCTCCCCGTTTTGTAAAGCTTGGGTTTAATAATCTGGCCTGCCGTGTACCCGAGCGTTTGCCCTATACCAGTCGTCGCCTCTTAGGGGCTCCTCCGGTACAGGGCATGTACCACTAATTGGCGAACGCGAGTGGTACATGGCGTCCCCACGGGGATTCGGCGCTTCGTGCTCCTATTGTCGCACTCAGTCGGCCACTCGCCTGCTGTCGCACGACACCGCTATCGCGGCGCCATGCTTTTCCTCCCTTTCGGTCGGCGCAGGCTCAGTTCGAATCCCAACATGGACGCATTATGAAAGAACTCTGGCGTCCCCACGGGGATTCGAACCCCGGTCGAGAGCTTGAAAAGCTCTTGTCCTAGGCCTCTAGACGATGGGGACTTTTAATTATTCTATTATAAATGCTGCCTTTTCTCTTAACAACTTCTTAAACGCGTTACCGGATTTGAACCGTTTTATTTGGTTTTCACGATTTCTTGCTTCTGCTCTTGTTGGATGTGGTTCCTTATATATCAGTTTAAATGGTCCTCGTTTCTTTAAACTTGGCGTATTGCCGTTCTCATGTTCTTTTAGCCTTCTTTCTAAGTTTTCTGTGCTTCCTATATAAAATCTGCCGTTTTTCTCGCTTCTAATAATATACGTATAATACATATTGCTTGCGCTTTTAAAGCTCTTGTCTCCCGCATGCGTCCCGCCATAGGCGGGCCTCTGCGGGACCCCGCCGAGGTGTTAACCGCAGGCGGGGCTATTTTTTCTTTTTTGCTTCTTTTTTAGCTTTTCCGCCAAGGGCGGATCCGCCTCCGGCGGACTTAAGGTCTTCTAATTTTTCTTTTATCTTTTTTGCTTTTTTTGGTTCTTTTGCTGCTTCGGGTTCTCCCGTCTCTTTTATGTCTTTTGTTTCTTTTGTCTCTTTTGTCTCTTTTGTCTCTTTTGTTTCCTTTGTTTCTTTGAGCGCTTCTTCCTCTTCTTCTCTCTCCGCCAACCTTGCTATTGTAGCGACTTTATCTTTATCGCCAAGAGAAATTACTTTGACTCCCTGCGCGCTTCTGCCTGTCGCCCTAATTCCCTTGACAGGGATCCTGACTACCATACCATTGCTCGTGATTATCATCAACTCGTCTTCGTCGGTTACGGTCTTGACGCCGACGACTTCGCCGTTTTTAGGCGTGACTTTCATGTTGATGATCCCTTTGCCGCCCCTTCTTTGTTTCCTATATGAACTAAACCCGGTCCGTTTGCCAAAGCCTTTTTCCGTGACAGTTAAAACAGTGTATTCGTCTCTCACGATTGCCATGCTGACAACTTCGTCTTTCTTGCCCAGGGATATTCCTCTTACCCCTTTTGCGCCGCGCCCCATATCCCTTACTTGCTCTTCCGGAAATCTTATGGCTTTGCCTTGTTTTGTGGCAAGGAAAATCTCTTTTTCCCCATCTGTCACCTCGACCTCGATAAGCTCGTCGTCTTTTTCAAGAGTGATCCCTATAATACCACCTTTTCTCGGACGGCTGTACGCCTCAAGGGCGGTCTTTTTAATGACGCCTTTCTTGGTCGACATTATCAAATATTTCTTGTCTTTTTCTTCGCCGCCGAAATCCCTCACAGCGACAAGGGCTTTTACGTTTTCTCCTTGCTGGATCTGCAATAGGTTGATTATCGCTTTTCCTTTGGAAAGCTTCCCCGCCTGCGGTATTTCAAAAACTTTAACCCAGTGCACTTGCCCCTTGTCGGTGAAGAAAAGTATGTAGTCGTGCGTTGACGCGACAAATAAATGCTCGATAAAATCCTCTTCCTTTATCTCGGCTCCTGTCACGCCTTTGCCGCCGCGCTTTTGCTTTCTATACGCGCTTACAGGCATTCTCTTTATGTACCCCCCGTGGCTTATGGTAATGACCACGTCTTCTTCGGCGATCAAGTCTTCTATTTCCAATTCGCCTGATTCCGCGATGATTTCCGTTCTTCTTTCATCGCCGTATTTTTTCTTTATTTCCAAAAGCTCGTTCTTTATTATTTCCAGTACTTTCTTTTCGCTTTTTAATATCGCTTTTAACATCTCTATCTTTTTGATCAAGTCCAGGTATTCCTGCTCTATTTTCTTGCGCTCAAGGGCAGCCAGCTTTCCTAATTGCATCTCAAGTATGGCCTGCGCCTGCCTTTCGCTTAATTCGAATTTTTTCATCAACGCGTCTTTCGCGTCAGGCTGGGTCTTGGACTCGCGTATCGTCTTGATGATCCTGTCGATATTATCTATGGCTATCTTTAAGCCTTCCAGGATGTGCGCCCTGTCCTGCGCCTTCTGCAGGTCAAACTGCGTCCTTCTTATCACGACGACTTTTCTGTGTTTGACGTATTCTTCGATCGCCTGTTTTAGGTTAAGCACCCGCGGCTGGTTATCGACAAGCGCAAGCATTATCACGCCGAAAGTCGTCTGCATCTGCGTGTGTTTGTAAAGCTGGTTTAACACGACCTGCGCGTTGGCGTCGCGCCTTATTTCTATGACTATGCGCATGCCGTCTTTGTCGGATTCGTCCCTGATGTCTGTTATGCCGTCGATCTTTTTTCCTGTCACCAGGGCAGCGATTGCCTCGATAAGGGAAGTCTTGTTGACCTGGTAAGGGATTTCTGTTATTACAATTGATTCCTTGCCGCTTTTCTGGCTCTCGATATTCGCTTTGGCGTGGACTTTCAAAAGGCCGCGCCCTGTGTTATACGCGCTTTTTATGCCTTCGTACCCGCATATTATGCCGCCTGTCGGAAAATCAGGGGCTTTTATCGATTTCATCAATTCTTTTATGGAAATTTCCGGTTTGTCTATATACGCGACGATACCGTCAACCACTTCGTTTAAATTATGCGGCGGGATATTTGTAGCCATGCCGACCGCGATACCTGATGAACCATTGACCAAAAGGTTGGGGATGGCCGATGGAAGCAACGTGGGTTCGGTCAGCGTATCGTCAAAGTTCGGGACAAAATCTACAGTGTCTTTATCTGTATCGGCGAGCATTTCTTCTGCAATTGCCGAAAGCCTTGCTTCGGTATACCTCATGGCGGCTGGGGCGTCGCCATCGACAGAGCCGAAGTTCCCCTGCCCGTCGACCAAAGGATACCGCAGCGAGAAATCCTGCGTCATGCGCACAAGCGTGTCATAAACCGCGACATCTCCATGCGGGTGATACTTGCCCAACACCTCACCGACGATCCTCGCAGATTTTTTATAAGGCTTGTTGTGCTGCAGGCTTAGTTCGTTCATCGCGTACAGGACCCTGCGGTGGACAGGCTTTAAGCCGTCGCGCACATCCGGCAGCGCTCTCCCAACTATTACGCTCATCGCGTAATTTATGTAGGAATCCTTCATTTCATCTTCGATATATACTGATACTATTTTTTCGCCTTGGGTATACACGTGTTTTTCTCCGAACTAATTATACGTCCAAAAATTTGACTTCTCTTGAGTGCCGTTCTATAAATTCCCTGCGAGGCTCTACCTGGTCGCCCATTAAAACTGTAAATATTTCATCCGCCTCCACAGCGTCTTCAAGCGCCACTTTTGTAAGTGTCCTTTTTGCTGGGTCCATTGTGGTGTCCCAAAGCTGCTGGGGGTTCATCTCGCCAAGACCTTTGTATCGCTGTATGTGCATCCCTTTCTTGCCCTCTTCCCTCACGTAATCAAGGACGCTTTTTAAAGAATATAGCTCTGTTTTCTTCCCATCTTCTGACGCAACTTTAAACAATGGTGTTTTCTTTTCATCTTCTTCCTGGATGTCATAATCTTTGATGGAAATGTTTAATTTATCTATCTTAGCCAAAAACTTCTCGATTTCTCCTGCCTCATAGAACTCTACTAAACCAAGCGCTTTTTCTTTAGAAACCGTTTTCTCTTCTTCGGAGGGTTTTTCTTCGTCTTCTTTGATTTCTATATCCCCGCCTGCTTTCTTTTCTTCCTTCTGGACCAGCTTGGACAGCTCGTCGTCAGAATATAAGAATTGGTTGGTTCCCTCCACTTTAACCATATAAACTGGTAGTTTTATGGTCTTTGGATGTCTATTGGCGATATATTCCTGCAATGGCACTCCCTTTTTTCTGATTGAGACAGAAAGCTTTTCAAGCTCTGTCAGCACATGCAGTAAATCCAGGAATTGCTTGTTGTTAAACGTGTATTTATCTTTTTGCCTGACCAACGATAGGCCTTCGCTCCCCAGTTCCAACAGAAGGTTATTCATCTGAGCTTCTGTTTGGATGTATTCTTCGCGCTGGCCTCGTTTGATTTTGTATAGCGGTGGCTGCGCGATGAACACATATCCTTTCTCAACCAGCTCTTTCGTGTGCCTGTACAATAAAGTCAATAACAGGGTCCTTATGTGCGAACCGTCTACGTCGGCATCGCACATGATTATCAGTTTGTGGTATCTTAGCTTATCTGTGTTAAACTCCGCGCCGATTCCTGTGCCAAGAGCGGTTATTATCGTGCGTATTTCGTCGTTTGACAGCACCTTGTCAAGTCGTGCTTTTTCAACGTTTAAGATTTTACCTTTAAGCGGCAAAATAGCTTGGAACCTTCTGTCTCTTGCCTGCTTCGCACTGCCGCCTGCTGAATCACCTTCGACAAGATACAATTCGCACAAAGCCGGGTCTCTTTCCGAACAGTCAGCAAGTTTACCAGGCAGCGATGCCATTTCAAGAGCGCCTTTTCTTCTCGCAAGCTCTTTTGCTTTCCTTGCCGCTGTCCTTGCTCTTACCGCCAATAAGCATTTTTCTACGATCTTATTACCGATTGCCGGGTTTTCTTCCAAAAATGAACCCAGGCATTCATTGACTATCGACTCGACAATACCCGCTACTTCGCTGTTGCCAAGTTTTGCTTTAGTCTGGCCTTCAAACTGCGGGTTAGGCAGTTTTATGCTTATTACCGCGGCCAGGCCTTCCCTTACATCGTCCCCCGACGGTGGTTCGTCAGAATTTTTTACCAGGTTCTTACCCTTGGCGTATTGGTTTATAGTCCTTGTCAGCGCCGACTTAAACCCTGATAGGTGCGTCCCGCCATCAATTGTATTAATATTGTTCGCGAAGCAGAAAATGTTTTCCGCGTAGCCGTCATTATACTGCATAGCGACTTCCGCGATTACTTTGTCTTTTTCTTTTTCAAGGAATATCACTTTTTTGTGAAGCGGGTTTTTATTTTTATTAAGGTACTCGACAAAAGAAACTATGCCGCCGTCAAATTTGAAGCTTGCTTCTTTATCCGAACGCTCGTCTTTTAAATCGATCTTGATACCTTTGTTTAAAAACGCGAGTTCTCTTAACCTGTTGCATAAACTATCGTAACTGTATTCTTTGCTTTCCTTAAAAATCTCTTTGTCTGGTCTAAATGTTACGCGGGTCCCTGTTTTTGTGGATTTTCCGATTATGGTCAATTTTGAGACTGTTTTACCGCGCTCGTATCTCTGGTGGTAGATTTTTTCGTCGCGGCGCACTTCTACCTCAAGCCATTCTGACAGCGCGTTTACAACGCTTACGCCCACGCCGTGCAAGCCGCCTGCGACTTTGTATGTCCTGTGGTCGAATTTTCCTCCCGCGTGAAGCGTCGTTAAAACAACTTCTACGGCTGGTTTTTTCTGCGTCTTGTGTATGTCGACAGGGATGCCGCGGCCGTTATCGACGACTGTGACGCTGTTATCCATGTGCACTATGACAGTTATGCTGTTGCAATAACCTGCCATTGCTTCATCAATAGAGTTGTCCACGACCTCGTACACCAAGTGATGCAAGCCCCTGAAGCCCACATCTCCTATGTACATCGCCGGCCTTTTGCGGACAGCCTCAACGCCCTCAAGGACCTGTATTGTCGTGGCATCGTATTTCGCGCTTTTATTTTCTGCCATAAATTTTCCCCCTAGATCGGACCTGCTTTAAATTTTATGTCTTTTATTTTATCGCCTAACCTTTTTTTAATTTCTTTTAACAAATCATACTTAAGCATTGTCGCGTGATGCAGCCACGCCGAACTGTCAACGTTTATGCTCAAGACCCCAGCTCGTAACGCCGCGGGTTTTGTGTGTTTTACTAAATCGCTTCCCGCTATTTCCTGCCAGGTTTTTTCTACAACTGCTTTTTTATGCTCTTCTTGCTGGGTTTTTGATAAGAGAGTCTTTAATATATCTCCTATCAGCTCGGGTCTTGTCTTCATAGACTAGCTAAGCTGCATCGGCAGCACTATATAAGTATATTTATCTTCTGTCCTGATGACCCCCGGCTTCTCGGAACTTGTCAGTTCCATCGCGACCGCGTCCTTGCGCAAGTTCCGCAACACGTCTATCAGGTAGTTCGGGTTAAAACCCACTGTTATTTCAGGCCCTTTATACTCGACATCCAACTCTTCCTTGGCTTCCCCCACATCCGGGGTGTTTTTCGATATGATCATCCTGTCTTTCACAAGGTCGATCTTTATCGCCTGCGAGTCGCTGTTGGTAAACAAACTCACCCTTCTTGCCGCGTCCAATAAGGCTTGCCTGTTGATAACAACTTTGTCTTTGTTTTCTTTGGGTATGACCTGTTCATAATTGGGGAATTCACCCTCTATCAAACGCGAAATAATCATAACGTCGTCTATGTCAAACAAGACCTGGTTGTCACTAAAAACAAGTTTTACATCCCCCTCATCTTTTAGCGCGCGCGACAACTCGTGTATGGTTTTTGCGGGTACAATCATCCGTCTTTCCACACCACTTTGTATACTCATATGCTTTTCCATGATCGCAAGCCTCCGGCCATCTGTCGCGGCAAGCGTCAAACTGTTTGCTTTGATCACAAACAAAATACCATTTAAGACATACCTTGTCTCGTCTCTCGAGATCGCGAACTCTGTCATGTTTATCATTGCTTTCAAATCTGGCTGTTTTATCAATAAGGTTTCTTTGTTGTGGAGGTCGGGTAGTTTTGGGAATTCTTCTTTTGGCAACCCCATCACTTTAAAATAGCATTTATCGCACTCTATTTGCGTGCTGTTGTTCTTTTTAGTTGTTAATAACACCGTGTTGTTCGGCAATTCTTTTATTATATCGCTGAATTTTTTCGCTGGTACTGTTGTCGCGCCTTCTTCTATAATGTTTGCTTTGATTGTACAGGAAATCCCAATATCTAAGTCTGTCGCTACCAATTTTAACTTATCTTTAGATGCTTCAATCAGTATATTTGATAGTATTGGAAGGGTGTTTTTTGCAGACACCACATTTTGGACTTGCTGTACAGCTTTTTGTATTGAACTTTTGTCTACCTGGACCCGCATTTACTCCTCCTTTTTACCTTACTATACTATATTTTAAATTTAGAAGTAGTTGTATAAACCATGTCTAATTGTGTGGATAATGCGCTTAAGTTGTTTATTTTGCTTAAGAAACCCTGTTGATAACCCTGTGGATGCTGCGGCTAAGTTATCCACAAATTATCCACAGAACACTAATTTTTAATGTTTTTTACTATACTATCCACAAGTTCCTTTGTTTTATTGTCTTCCTTGACGCCTTTACGCAGCTTTTCACACGCGTGGAGCACTGTTGTGTGATCCCTGCCGCCAAACGACTCGCCAATTTCAGGAAGCGATAAGTCAGTCAAATCGCGCGACAAATACATCGCGATCTGTCTTGGGTACGCAACTGCTCTCGTCCTCTTTTTTGATTTCATATCAGCAATCCTAAGGTCAAAATATTCCGCGACCTTTTTCTGGATCATGTCTATTGTTATGCGCCTCTCTTCCTCCCTGAATGAATCCTTTAAAACTTCTTCGGCGAGTTTTAAATCGACAGATTTTCCGGTAAGAGACGAATAAGCGCCCACTCTTATAAGCGCCCCCTCAAGCTCCCGTATATTAGACCTTATCTTTTCACCGATATAAAATGTCACATCATCAGGGAAGGATACGCTCTGCGCTTGCGCCTTGTTCCTTAATATGGCGATCCGTGTTTCTAGATCCGGCGGCTGGATATCTGTGACAAGCCCCCACTCGAATCTTGACACGAGTCTTTTTTCCAAAGCGGAAATCTCTTTGGGCGGCCGGTCGCTTGAAATCACGATCTGCTTGTGCGCGTCGTAAAGCGCGTTAAACGTGTGGAAAAATTCTTCCTGAGTCGACTCTTTCCCTGCGATAAAATGGATGTCGTCGACCAAAAGGATATCTACGGACCTGTATTTTTCCCTGAATTTTAAAGTTGTCCTGTTTTGTATGGATGCGATCAATTGATTGGTGAACTTTTCGCTTGTTATATAAAGTATCTTGCATTTTTTGTGTTTCTTTAAAGTATGATGGCCGATGGCTTGCATCAGATGCGTTTTGCCAAGCCCCACCCCCCCATAGATAAACAACGGATTGTACGCTTTTGCCGGGGATTCCGCCACAGCCAGGCATGCCGCGTGGGCAAACCTGTTTGACGGGCCGATGACAAAACTATCGAATGTGTATTTCGGGTTCAGGCTGAGTTCTGTTGTCGAAAGGAATTGTTCTTGCAGTTCTTGCTCGTGCTGCAGTTCTTTTAAGGAGGTCTTTTCTGAATCAGGCTGCGAGGCGACTTCTACAGCTATGTCCCTGCCGCAGACGTTGGAAGCCTGCTCTTTTATAAGATCCAGGAAGTGGCTGTGCACCCAATCCTTAAAAAACCTGTTTGGGGCCTCAAGCTTTAGCCTGTCGCCAGACACATCAAGGACCCTTAAGGGGCTTATCCAAGTTTCAAACACCCTTGGGTTTAATCGTTCCCTGATGTTGTTTATTATTTCGTTCCAAATCTTGTTCGGAGTGTCGTTCATAGAATTACTAACAGCTTATCCACAGAAAATTGCGTGGGTTTTTAGACGATTGTTTTAAGAAAACTCGCATATTATAACAAAGCGAAAATATTTTTGCAAGATAAATCTTCGTTTTTTTATTGACTTAAAATTAATATTTGTTATACTCTAAAGAACCCAAAACCGAGGCAAAAAATGAAAAAGAATCTGACTAGAAAGTCGAATATCAAAAGAAAAAGGGCGCATGGTTTCAGGAAAAGAATGTCCACTAAAAGAGGCAGGCAGATCCTGAAAAGAAGAAGGCGAAAAGGAAGAAAAAGCCTGACCGTTTAATAAAAAAGTGCATCCCCCAAAGCCGCGCGGCGAAAGGCTCAGAAAAGAGCAAAGACTTAAATCAACCTCTGATTTCAGGAGAGTTTTTAATTTAGGCAAGAGATTCCGGGGTCAGGCAATAAATGCGTATATTGCCCCTAACTTATTACATAACAATAGGTTAGGTATAGTAGTTGCGTCTAGGTATTTTAAACAAGCAAGTACAAGAAACAGAATAAAAAGGCTTATCAGGGAAGCATTCAGAAAAAATAAAGAAGCCTTAAAAACAGGTTTTGATTTTGTAATAGAAAAAAATAAAAACGCGCCAAAGGCCGGCGATCTTAAGGAATATACCCAAGACATAATGTCGCTGGGCCAGAAATTAGAAACTTTATTTAAACAATGAAAACTCTCCTAGTAGCTTTAATAAAAACATACCATAAGTATATATCTAGCAATATGTTACAATCTTGCAGGTTTTACCCCAGTTGTTCAGAGTATACTTGCCAGGCAATACAAAAAAAAGGAATCGCAAAAGGCGTAGGCCTGGGTTTATTTAGAATAATTCGTTGCAATCCATTTTCTAAGGGTGGGTACGATCCAATAAAATAAGGGGAAATCATGGAAAAAAGAGTGTTGATTGCGATTGTCTTATCTATAGTAATTATAATGGGTTACAATGCTTACATAGGCAAATACATGCCCCAAAAACCTGTTGTGGTCGAGCAGGCGGTTACTAAAGAAGCAGTAGCGCCCACGCTAGAAAACACAATCCAACAAGCGCCATTAGCAAAAGAAGAAACCATAGAAGTAGAGACCGCGACACAAAAAATCGTACTGTCAAATTTAGGCGGGGCGGTAAAGGAAATTTACCTGAAACAATATAATAATGACAGCCAAAAAGGACACTACGCGTTAGTAAATATAACGCAAGGGGCGCTGCCATTATCCGCAGAAGACGTAGATCCATTAGTAAAAAGCGCACAAAGCGCCTATTCATATGAGAAGCAAAAAGACCGCGTAATTTTCAGGCTGAAGGCCGAAGATTCAACGGAAATCATCAAGGAATATATATTCTCTAACTCTAGATATGACATAGAGTTGCATATCACAATCAAAAACCTGTCAACCAAGACCAAGGAATATAAATATAAGGTTGCCGGAGGCGCCAATATCAGCATCGGTTCGCCGCTTGATGAAAGATATATTCTTGCTGACGCATATATGGGAGGCAAGCTTACAAGCATAAGTGAAGCAAAAGCGCGCAAAGCCAACAAAGTGATAATAGCAGGCGACGCCCAATGGGCCGCGTTAAAGAACAGATATTTCGCGATGATCCTAAAACCGTTTGATAAGGTAGATTCCGTGGAAGTATCAGCTAGTTTAGACAAAAAAGAAATCGCGACCAAAATAAACATGGCGCCGTTTAGCGTCGATGCGGGGGCACAGGTAAAACAAAAATTTTTATTCTACGCCGGGCCTATGGAAGAAAAGCTGTTAAAGCAATATGGGCAAAACTTTGAGAAGGTAATAAACTATGGCATGCTTGATGGTATATGCAAGTTATTAATGAAAATGCTGAGGTTCTTCCATGTTGTTTCTAGAAACTGGGGCCTTGCGATCATCCTTCTGACAATAACGGTTGGCTTATTGTTGTATCCTCTTACATATAAAAGCTTTACGTCAATGAAATCCCTGCAGCAGCTACAACCGAAAATTGAAAATATCCGAAAAGAATTTAAAAACGATCCCCAGAAGATGAACAAGGAAATAATGGAATTATATAAAAAGCATAAAGCTAATCCTCTAGGGGGGTGCCTGCCGTTGATTTTGCAGATGCCTATATATATAGCGCTCTACCAATTGTTAATAAAATCCATAGAGCTAAGAGAAGCTAACTTCTTGTGGATTAAAGACTTAGCGCAGCCTGACAGGATATACCAGTTTAAGAACGCGTTGCCATTAATAGGTAATGACATAAATTTATTGCCTGTGCTTACAATGGCAGTAATGATAGCGCAGCAAAAGGTTTCAGCCCCAGGAAAATCCGGGGATGAAACACAAAAAGCAATGGCTGTTATAATGCCTATTATGATCCTTGTTTTATTTTATAATTTCCCATCCGGGTTTGTCATATATTTTCTCACCAGCAGCATAGTGTCCACACTAATACAGTACAAGATCATGAAGAAAACATCATAACAATAAATATGACATACACTTACGATAAAGAATATGATGTGATAGTGGTAGGCGCCGGGCATGCGGGTGCTGAAGCAGCGCTTGCAAGCGCAAGAATGGGTTCTGCTACACTTGTTTTGACCATGAACTTAGACTCCATAGCCCAGATGTCCTGCAACCCTGCTATGGGCGGTTTGGCAAAAGGCCATATCATAAGAGAAATAGATGCGTTGGGCGGCGAGATGGCTAAGGTGACGGATCAAACAGCCATACAGTTCAGGATGCTCAATACGAAAAAGGGGCCAGCTGTGCAAGCGCCGCGCGCTCAATGCGACAGGAAACTATACCAACTGGCTATGAGGAAAGTTTTAGAAAAACAGCCCAACCTGGATGTTAAACAGCAAGAAGTAGTGGATCTAATTGTTGAACATAATGAAGTAATGGGTGTTGTGACGAAAAGCGGCATGTGTTTTAAAGGAAGAGCAGTAATAATAACCACAGGGACATTTTTAAATGGGTTAATACACGTAGGAGATACGTCATATCCCGGTGGGAGAGCGGGAGAATTCCCCTCAATAGGCCTGTCGGATTCTTTGCAAGCCTTAGGTTTTGAAATAGGAAGGCTTAAAACAGGGACACCCCCAAGAGCGCACAAGGCAAGCATAGACTTTTCCAAATTAGAAGCACAGTACAGCGATGACAACCCTCAGTTTTTCTCGTTTTCAACAACCGAAGTTTACCAGACACAAGTGCCTTGTTATATAACATATACAAACCCAGAAACGCATAAGATAATACGGGACAGTTTGGGCAGATCCCCGTTATATAGTGGCAAAATCAAGGGCATAGGCCCAAGATATTGCCCTTCTATAGAAGATAAGGTTGTTAAATTCCAAGATAGAGACAGGCACCAGATTTTCATTGAACCTGAGGGCTTGGAGTCTGAAGAAGTATATTTAAATGGCATCTCAACCAGTTTGCCGCAAGATGTCCAGGCTAGGTTTGCAAAGACAATCAAAGGGTTGGAGAGCGTCGAATTCACTAGATTTGGCTATGCCATAGAATATGATTACGCTCAGCCAACGCAGCTTAAGCCAACGCTTGAGACAAAGCTGATAAAAGGGCTTTATTTAGCGGGCCAGATAAACGGGACATCTGGATACGAAGAAGCAGGCTGCCAGGGGCTTATGGCTGGTATAAACGCTGTATTAAGCATTAGGAAAAAGGAACCTTTTATACTTGATAGGTCCCAGGCATATATAGGCGTTTTGATCGACGATTTAGTCACTAAAGGCACAAACGAGCCATACAGGATGTTTACCTCAAGGGCAGAGTACAGGCTGTTATTGCGGCAGGATAACGCGGATTTAAGGCTTGCAGAGCTTGGGCACAGCTTTGGCTTGGTTTCAGACGAATTTTATAATAAAGTTTTGCAAAAGAAAGAAAAAATAAAACAGCTTATAAAATTACTGAACGATACTAGAGCCCAGGAACAATCATTGGCAGAGATTTTAAAGCGACCCGAGGTCAGCATGCAGGAACTGGCCGCTCATTTACCAAACCAGGATTTCGGCGAGGAAGTCAAAAGAGAAGCAGAAATAGAGATAAAGTATGAAGGATATATCCAGAGAGAACTTTCACGCATAGGCAAGTTTAAGAAGCTTGAAAAATTACCTATCCCAAAAGATTTTGATTATAACAGCATGACCGGCATCAAGAAGGAATCCAAAGAAAAATTAAAGAATGTGCAACCCGTATCTTTCGGCCAGGCATCGAGGATTTCTGGTATTTCCCAAAACGACCTGTCGCTTTTATTGATCCATTTAGAAAAATCAAGAAATTCCGCAAATAATCCTTGACTTTATCCCGCATCAAATTATATAATCCTTTTAGAAAATTGCTCTACGAAAAACATAAATGTTCCACGTGGAACATTCCAAATTGGAGAGATAGTGGGCAAACTTATATCGATCTGCAACCAAAAAGGCGGTGTTGGTAAAACAACAACCGCCATTAATTTGTCAGCCTACTTAGCGCTTTTAGGAAAGAGGGTTTTATTGCTAGATTTAGATCCGCAGGGTAACGCAACCAGTGGTGTAGGAATCAATAAAAACGAGGTCCAATATAGCATATATAGTGTACTGCTCCACGGTCATGATTTACAAAGTCTAATAAGAGAAGTAGAAATAAAAAACCTATTTGTCATACCATCAAATCCTGATTTATCAGGTGCCGAGGTCGAGCTTGTAGAAAAAGAAAACAGGGAGTTTAAATTAAAAGACGTCCTTGTGCCGATAAAGGAACAATATGATTATATTTATATTGATTGCCCGCCTTCTTTGGGCCTTTTGACGATCAACGCGCTTTCCGCAAGCGATTCTGTTTTAATTCCGCTGCAGTGCGAATACTATGCCCTAGAAGGCCTAAGCCAATTATTAAAAACAATAGATTTAGTGAAGCAAAACTTACATCCAGCTATTGAGATCGAGGGCCTTTTACTGACGATGGCTGACTTCAGGACCAAGCTGACGCAGGAAGTCATAGAAGAAGCAAGAAAGTTTTTTAAAGAAAAAGTCTATAATACAGTTATCCCAAGAAGTATAAGGTTAGGCGAGGCGCCAAGCCACGGCAAACCGATCGCTTTATATAGCAGGGAATCTTTAGGCGCAAGCAAATATGAAGAGCTTGCGAAAGAAATTTTAAATGGAGGTCTAATGAAGACGCAACTTACGGATGCCGACGCATCGTCGGAAGAACGTAAGTTGCATGTCTGAATTAGACCCTTGACATTACAGATGTCAAGGGTCAAGGGTCTAATTCGCAGACGCTATAATAAGTAAATCGGAGCTACAATCCTTGACATCAAAGATGTCAAGGATTATCTGCTCATTGAAGGAGGTAACATTGATTATGGAAAAGAAAGCGCTGGGCAGGGGTCTTGCTGCGCTAATACCTGAAACAGGTATAGCAAAGACCGATAATATTGTTTATTTAAGAATAACAGAAATAAAACCAAGCAAATACCAGCCCAGGGAAAGTTTTGACCCTCAGAAACAGGCGGAGCTTGCCGCATCAATAAAAGAAAAAGGTGTTGTGCAGCCGATTTTAGTCAGACGCTCCCAGGACGGATATGAATTAATAGCGGGCGAGCGGAGAGTACGCGCCGTAAAGAGTTTGGCGATCGAGAAAATCCCAGCGATAATAAAAGAATGCAGCGACCAGGATGTTTTGGAAATCGCGTTAATAGAAAATATTCAACGAGAACAACTAAACCCTATAGAAGAAGCGCACGCGTATAAAAGATTGATCGATGAATTTGAATTCACGCAGGAAAAAATCGCGCAGGTGGTAGGTAAAGACCGCTCATCAGTCGCGAATTCATTGAGGCTCTTGGGTCTCCCTGAAAAAATACAAGAACTTCTTGCAAGCGGGAAAATATCGACGGGACACGCGAAATTAATCCTTTCGCTTGAAAATGCAAATGAACGTAACATATTGTGCGACAACATATTACGACGATTGCTATCTGTAAGAGAAGCGGAAAATTTATTATTTAAATTAAAGCAAAAACCAACAACAAAAATTAAATCAGCAAAAGATAATAACGTAATTATAATCGAAGAAGAACTGCAAAAAATATTAGGGACAAAAATAAATATTGACCATAAGAAAAAAAGGGGTAAGATAGTCATCGAGTATTATTCCGCACAGGATCTTGAAAGGATATTGGGATTGTTGAGGAAAGCCAAGTAGGCAGGAGGAATGATGGAAGACATAAGAGCTGATGAATCAAAAGGGAATAAAACAAGGCTTTTTTATTCGATAGTGGTCACTATAATCGCTGTCATCAGCATAATATCAGCTTCTTATCTGAACTACTCAAATGTCCAAATGAAAAAAGAAATCGCGGATAACCAAATCATGTTATCGTCCAGCAACTCTTCTTTGAAAGAAGACATAGCGCAGCTGCAGGACCAGCTTGCGAAACAAACGCAGGAAAAAGTGGTAGCGGAAGAAAACAGGAAATTCTTGGAGGCCAAGATAAAAATAGTAAATGAAGAAATGGATAAATTAAACGTAGAAAAAGAAGAGGTATCGAAAAACTACAAAACAACGCTGGATGAAAAACAAGAGCTGCAGAAAAATGTAGAAGAGCTTAGAAAGCAAAAGGATGAATTGGATAGAAAAGCCAAGGAAGCCAAGAAAGAAGATGTTGGCACGACTTTGGCGAGGAAAAAAGCCGAGCTGGACCAGTCAATAAATGAGTTAAAGAAGAAACTCGCGGAAAAACAGG
>Ga0315285_10001810_pt1 | contig 22436 bp, 24 predicted proteins | sample YL17G09_36_MG_FD_203698 | JGI IMG/M metagenome (GOLD analysis project Ga0315285, IMG submission 203698) | Sediment microbial communities from Yellowstone Lake, YNP, Wyoming, USA - YL17G09_36 | ecosystem: Environmental > Aquatic > Freshwater > Lake > Sediment | place: USA: Wyoming | collected... | reverse complement strand
TCCGGCAGCCCCTTCCGCCTGTTGTCCGACTTCATCGCCTCTGCGGCGGCCGCATACCGGGCCTCGCCCAGCCTGAGCCTCGCACCCTCGCCGCCGTCCGACATGTCCGCCGTCAGCTGCCCCAGCTGCGGCCCGGTGAGCCCGCATATCTCGGCCATCGTCCAGCCCGTCTCCCGCGCGATCCACATCACGGTGGAGGCGAACGGGGCGTAGGGCCGCTCTACGCGGGCTGCCCGGGGTCCGCCTTCGCGTCCCCCTTCATCATGTCCCCCGGCTGGAGGCCGAGCACGTGGGCCGCCAGCGCCGCCGTCCCGTCGGAGTGGTCCTCGGAGAGCTGGATCACCTCGTCCAAGGTGATCTTCTGGTGCTTGGAGAGGGCGAGGTGGACGAGCCTGGCGTTTCCGCCGACTGTCATCAGGCGGTCCGCCACCTTCGCCTCCAGCTCCCTGCCCTGCGGCATTGACTGGAGGGCGAGGCGGGCGAACTCGGCCCTGTCCCTGGGCTCGAGCTTGGCCTGTATCCTGGCCATGTCGTCGATGTACTGCTGCTTGATTTCGGCCTCCACCGACGAGTATATCTCGCCGACGGAGAGCGTGGCCGCCCTGAGCTTCCGTCCCCCGACGGTGAACTCAAGCGGCTCGTTTGTGAGCACGTGCATGTCCATTTTCCGGTCCCCCTTTTCTGTTTTGGAAAAACGGAGGACGCTACGTCGGGTCGCCGGTGATCCGGAACCTGCTAACGAACTCCACCAGCCCCTTGGCATCGACCTCGGTTGTGAGGCCCGTCACCACGCAGTTGGTGTAGTTGGCCAGGCTGTTGCACGAGTTGGTCGTGATGTTCACGTCGTCGTCCCCGATCGCAACCCCGGGATCGAGGTACGACCGGCACTCGATGGAGCCCGTCTTGGCACAGGACATGAAGTCCCCGTAGTCGCCGGACCCGAAGGACCTTGTGTCCACCTCATTCGCGTCCAAAGTTACGGTGTATGAGTGGGCCTCGATGTTGGAGTTTCCCGCTACGTTGATTTCGGCCGTTGAACCGCAACAGGGCATAACCGCCTCCTATTCGACACTTGCACCCTTGCCAACCATTGGCAGGGAGAAGATGTCCAACACCATTGTACAGCGGGAAACCCGTTCCGCCAGGCTGGGTTCTACTCCCGCATTCCCTCAAGGGCCGCGTCAAGGCCGGCCTGTGCTGCCGGCCTCATGTACGGCTGGGCGGCCTGGCGGGCTGAGCCGAACTCGACCGCCAGCGCGTAAGGCACGTCCGTTGAAACGGTTGCGGAGCCGCCGTCCTCGTCCAGCGTCAGCGAGTCCCGCAGCCTGCCGGTGTCAACGGGGACGAGGTCCTGGGATTCGGCGAGCATCGCCCGGCCGCCAGCGGGGATGCCCGCGGCCAGCTTGGCGGCTACGAGCGCGTCCAGCCTGTCCCGGTATATTGAGACCTTGGTGTCGGACATTTGGGGGCCCCTATGAGCTGCTGGACGAGCTGGATGACGAGGAACTGGAACTCGAGCTCGACAACGAGCTGGAACTGGACGAGGAGGATGAACTGGAGCTGGAGCTCGACGAGGAGCTCCACGCCAGGCACTCCCACTGATACGCCCTGACTCCATCCGAGCCGTTGCCAAGGAATATGTGACCGCCGTTGACGTCAACGGCGACCGCCGACCCTCCGTCGTCGATGGATCCAGCCGAGGCGAACGCCGATCCGTTGAACACATAGGCCTTCAAGCCGTTGGTCGTGTTGGCGACGTACACATATCCGTCCCCTCCCCCTATCAAGAAGTTGTAGGATGTCGGGTTGGCCGAGTTCAGATATGTGAACGACGAGCCGTCGAAGGAGTAGGCCTTCATGGCGACCCCGTCCTCGAACACATAGATGTATGTCGCATCCAGCCACATGGATCTGTCGACTATCACATCCTGGGTGACGCTTCCTTTCAATGTGAACGCCGATCCGTTGAAAGTGTAGGCCTTCAGCTTGGAGTTGCCAGCCGTGTAGACATACGGGCTCCTGTATCTGACCGAGTAGTTGATTCCCCAATCGGTGACCGATCCGACCTGGCTGAACGCCGATCCGTTGAACGTGTAGGCGTACAGATACCCGTTGCCGACGCAGGCGTAGATGTAGGTGCCGTCGCCGTGGACGCTATTGAAGGAACGAGCCAGAGGTCCCACGGATCCCGCGCTGGTGAACGATGATCCATCGAACGAGTAGGCTCTCAGATAGAGCCCGTAGCAGACATAGATATAGGTGCCGTCGCCCCAGATGGCGAAAATGCTGTTCCCTGGCTTGACGCTACCCACATTGACGAAGGTGTGGTTGATGAATGTGTAAGCCCTCACCTCGCAGTCGCTCGGATCTCCACCCGTCGAGACATAGATGTAGGTTCCGTCGCTCCATGGCAATCGAGCCGTCATACCGTCCGGAAGATCGTCGATCCATCCCACATTCTTCAAGCCCCACTTGCAGGAACTGGACGAGCTGGAACTGGACGATGAGCTGGAACTTGAGCTCGACGAGCTGGACAACGAGCTGGAACTTGAGCTCGACGAGCTGGACAACGAGCTGGAACTTGAGCTCGACGAGCTGGACAACGAGCTGGAACTGGACGAGCTGGAACTGGACGATGAGCTGGAACTTGAGCTCGACGAGCTTGACAGCGAGCTGGAAGAAGAGCTGGACAAGGAGCTGGAACTTGAGCTCGACAAGCTCGACAACGAGCTGCTGGACGAGGATGATGACGACAGCGAGCTGCTGCTTGAGCTTGTCATGAACTGCGTGCTGGCGTCCGACGCGCTTGAGCTCGACATCTCCGGGTCGCAGGCCTTGGCCTTGGCCAGGGTGAACTCCAGCTCGATGAGGGACTGCCAGAAACCCTCCTCCTCCAGGAATTTCGTCCAGCTGTCCCTCTTGCGGATGCAGACGACCTCCAGCCCGCACCCCGTGTCGGGCAGGGCCGGGCGCTCGCGGACATACCTGTCCTCGACCCACTGGATGGCGTCAATGGCCGAAAGCGGGCTCGGGTCGTCGGAATAGGCCGCAACCTGGAACACAGTGGAGCGGATGTCCCTTGCGAACGTGTCGTTCCTGGCCGAACGCAGGACGGGGGTGTAGACCAGGAACAGCCTTGCGGCCTCCTGCGGGGCCAGGGCGGGCCACGCCCCGGTGGATCCGGGGCAGAGCGGCAGGTCGGCCGCCAGCAGCTTCAAAATGGCTTTCTCGAAGATCACTTTTCAGCCCTCAGGGCCACATTATGGGTGACGTTCTCCCACGGCCTGCCGCGGTACCGCCCCCTGGTTATTATACCCGCCGTCATGTCATCGAGATTCCCCATATTACCCGGCACGACGTGGGCCCGCCGCTCGGCTCGATGTATATGGCCAGCAAATCTCCGTCCGAGACGGCCACGTCGGAGCTGACGTTGCCGGATATGACCGCCCCCGCCAGCGTGACAGTAAGGGCGGTCGGATTGGAATTCTTGTACACGGTGAACTTATACTGCCCGGCTCCCGGGGTCTGCCCGTCATGTATGCGGACATAGAAGCTCTTGAGCGTGCCAGCTCCACATCTCTGCTGCATCTCGGCGATGGTGGCCAAGTATGACGGGGCCCACTGGGCCGGCGACGCATACATGTTGTTCACAGTGTCCAGCAGGCCGTTGTAGCCGATGTTCATGGCAACCGGGAACAGCCCCGCCGTCGTGGGCGTGAAGTCCGCGGACTCCCAAAGAATGCCGCTCGTCCCGCCGGCCGTGAGAATGGCATTCCCGTTGATGTAGTTGCCTGCCGATATTGAAGCTGTCTTGACGGTGTCGGACCCATAAGTGTCCAAGTTTGCGATGACGACGGTAGGGGCGTTCGCCGGAGCGGCCGCGTTGACCTTGACGGACAACGTGGAAGTGTAGCCGTTCCCGGGTGCCGACACCAGCTTGGCTCGGAAGTTCTTGACCGTTCCCGCCAGCGGGAGCAGGACGCTGGAGCGGTAGTCCTGGGTGTTGCCCACTACTCCGCAACCCAGCGTGTTGCGCTGGCCGTTGGCGTCGGACCCGCCGCCCATCAGCGTCCATGTGCCGGCCGTGGTCGAGGTGTAGAGCGTGGTAAACGAGCAGGTGCAGGCCGTGGGGCCGCTGTCCGGCGTTATCCGGATGCACACTTTGTCCAGCGCCCTGACGTATATCTCCGTCCCGGAGTAGGCACCTGTCGTGGCTGCGTCTGAGATGCGGACGGTCATGGCACTCGGGGAACCGTTGACCAGCAGAACGAAGTCCCAGAAGTTGCCGGCACCCGGGGCGGTTTCCAGCGTAACGGCCAGCCCGTACAGCCAGCCGTCGCTGCTCATGATTTGCGTGCTTTGGTTTTCGACGTGGTTGTGGACCGTCCGTGCGCCCATGACTGTCGTGTACATCACGTTGGCGCTGTCCAGGTCTCCTGATACCTGCCCGCCCATCAGTATTTGGGCTTCGGAACCGCTCGGCAGGCTCTGGGAACTGGAGCTGGACGATGAGCTGGAACTTGAGCTCGACGAGCTGGACGATGAGCTGGAACTGGACGATGAGGTTCGGGCTACAGTGGAGCTGGACGACGAGCTGGAACTTGAGCTCGACGAGCTGGACAACGAACTGGAACTGGACGAGCTGGAACTGGACGATGAGCTGGAACTGGACGATGAGTTGGAACTTGAGCTCGACGAGCTGGACAATGAGCTGGAAGAAGAGCTGGACAAGGAGCTGGAACTTGAGCTCGACGAGCTGGAAAATGAGCTGGAGGACGAGCTGGACAATGAGCTGGAACTTGAGCTCGACGAGCTGGACGATGAGCTGGAACTTGAGCTCGACGAGCTTGACAATGAGCTGGAAGAAGAGCTGGACAAGGAGCTGGAACTTGAGCTCGACGACAAGGACGAGGAACTGGACGAGCTGCTGGAGCTGGAACTCTGCGAGCTTGAGCTGGAACTCGACGAGCTGGAACTTTGGCTGGACAGGGAGCTCATGCTCGACTTGGAGGAGGCGCTGGACTGTGACGACAGCGAGCTGGCGGACGAGACCGAACTCGGGCTCGACTGGGAGCTCACCGAGCTCACGCTTGACTTGGACGAGCTGGAACTTGAGCTCGACGAGCTGGAACTGGAGCTGGACGAGCTTGACAGCGAGCTGGAACTGGACGAGCTGGAGCTGGACAACGAGCTGGAACTTGAGCTCGACGAGCTTGACAGTGAGCTGGAGCTGGACGAGGACGAGCTGGACAACGAGCTGGAACTTGAGCTCGACGAGCTGGACAACGAGCTGGAAGAAGAGCTGGACAACGAACTGGAACTTGAGCTCGACGAGCTGGACAACGAACTGGAACTTGAGCTCGACGAGCTGGACAACGAGCTGGAACTTGAGCTGGACGAGCTTGACAGCGAGCTGGAACTGGAGCTGGACAACGAGCTGGAACTTGAGCTGGACGAGCTTGACAGCGAGCTGGAACTGGAGCTGGACGATGAGCTGGAACTTGAGCTCGACGAGCTTGACAGCGAGCTGGAACTGGAGGAGGAGGAGCTGGAGGAGGAGGATCTGGACGAGGACGAGCTTGAGCTGGAAGAGGACGAACTTGAGCTGGACGAGGACGAACTTGAGCTGGACGAGGACGAGCTTGAGCTGGACGAGGAGGAGGACTGGCTGGACATGGACGACTGGGAGCTGTATGACTGGGAGCTGTATGACGAGGCCGACGACAGGGACGACAAGCTGGACGGGGAGCTCGACGACGATGTGGACTCGACGGGCATGGCGGCGGCCTTCGCCGCCGTGAACTCAAGCTCCAGCGTCGCCATCCACCGCGCCTCCCCCGCCAACATGGGGCGGAGGGAGCTGTTGATGGAATGGCAGCACACGAACTCGGCCTGCGCGTCGGGCAGCGTGAACCCCTGCCGGTCGAAATGGAGCTCGATCTCGCGGATGGCGTTGACGGCGGCGAGGGGGCTGGGGTCGTCGTCCATGCAGCTTATGACCATGCGGATGCGGTCATAGTCCCTGGTGAACGACGCGAACTGCGTCTCACCCACGTGGCTGTAGGTCACGAACGGGTGGACGGCCTCCTGGGATGCCAGGAACGGCCAGAAGCCGGACGGCACGGATGTCGCCAGGGGCAGCTCCGTGGCAAGCAGTTTCAGCACCTGTTTTGCAAGTATCACAAATCATCCCCATGGAGAGTCTCCTTCCCGCTCGGCTAGGGGGTCGAGCTCTCCGAGCTATCACTTGAAGCCGAACTTGCGCTTGAGGCCGAGCTCGGCGAGCTTGACGACGAGCACTCGACCACCTCGGGGGCGTCCGTCCTGCCGATGATGACCTCCATGTGGTGCCCCAGGCTGCAGGCGTCCTCGGGGAACACGGTGGAATACCACTTGCCGCCGATGAGCCACAGGTCCGTCGTCGAGATGTCCCTCATCCCGCAGAACAGGCGGTGTGTGGCGGTGCGCTCCTGCTTCCCGTATGCGGCGGTCTCCCCTGCCGTGAGGCGCGTGTAGTAGCACGGGATGCCGGCCTGGTAGAGCGATACGGAGCGGATGTCGCCGCCGATGGAGTCGCGTGACGAGGGGGCGGACTTGTATTGGTCCGCCGACGACCAGTATAGGCTCTCTATTCCCATGGTGTGCCCCCCGTTATGGCGACACCACCGTAGTGCGCCGGAAGAGCCGCATGAGCGGCTCCTGCTTTTCGACGAGCCTTCCGTCCGCCAGGATGTCGGACATGGTCTCGGAGTAGTTGGTGATTGTCCTGCTCTTGAGCGTCCCGTCGTGCAGCTGGATGTCGTGCAAATCCTTGACGATGTTGGCGCACGCCTGCTTGAGGGCCTGCGGCATGCCCGCAGTGGCATAGCCCGCCTGCCACCGCAGGTAGAACTCGGCCGTCGGGAACATGTCCGTCCACATCAGGCTTGTGAATGAGCTGTCCTCAAGGATCTCCAGCACCCTGTCGGTGCCGTCGGCTATGCGGCAGCCCACATCAACCCTCTGTGCCCCGTAGAGCCTCGTGCCGCTGGATGGCATCAGAAGCTCGCACCTCACCGTCCCGGCCAGCTCCAGCGCCATCGTGGACGCCGTGGCGGCCTCCACGGCCACCTTCAGGTCCGCGAGGGTGGGGTTGGCGGCGAAAGTGAAGTCCGTGCCAGTGAAGCCGCTGAACACCGTGAACTTGGTGTTCATGACCTCGAAGCCGAGGTCGCCGCTTGTGACAGTCATCGTGGCCGCGGCGGCGGGGGTGCCCACGTATATCAGCTTGGTCACGGGCCACTGGGGAAGCACCACAGTGGGTTGATAGGGGAACCACCGGTAGTGCTCCTGCTGGTCAAACGAACGGTCGCACCACCGCTCGATCATGTCCTGGGCGGCCGGTATGGCCGCCGCGATGTAGGCGTTGTCCGAAGCGGGCAGCCCCGTGAGGGTCCTGCATTCGGCCGTTGTCAGTATGCTCATTGCAAACCTCCCGTTCTTCGCCCGTGCGGCGCAGGGGCCTGCAACGCTACTGTACGGGACATTCTCCTTCGGTCACAGTCCCCGCTTCGCCCGTGTAGGTCCCGTCCGGACACACGTCCCCCACATCCTGGCTCGAAAGCCACTGATTGGGAGGATCCCCCGCGTCCTGCGATATGGCCCACGTCGAGTAGGTTACGTCCCAGAACAGGTGGTTGGTGCCGTTGAAGTATCTCGGCTTACCCGCCGTGTAGCCCTCGTAGGAGTAGGTCCCGTCGATGCCCGCCGTCTGGAACCCGTCCGCGCAATAGCCCTTCAGGCAACCCTGGTAGGAGCCGGAACTTGAGCTCGTCAACCCGAGGCTCGACTGGCTCGACTGGCTCGTGACATCGGTCGACTGGCTGCTTGCGCTCGACTTCCCGTGGCTCGACGAGCTCGACTTCGACGAGCTGGACGAGCTTGACGAGCTTGAGGAACTCGACGAGGAGCTCTTGCTCGACGCCGACTCGTTTGTGGAGGGGGAGCTTGCCGACGACGGCCATAGCTGGGTGGATGTTGACTGGCTCGATTCGCTGGGGCTCGACTCGCTTGAGCTGGACGACGAGGAGCTTGAGGAGCTGCTTGACGTGGAGCTGGAGCTGCTCGACGAGGAGCTGGAGCTGGACGACGAGGATGACGAGCTTGAGCTTGTGCTACTTGACGAGGAGCTGGAGCTGGACCCGCTCGACGGCGAGCTGGCGCTCGAGACGGAGCTCACCGAGCTCCCGCTTGAGCTTGACTCGATGCCCTGGGCGGGGCAGACGAACGGGGCGACGGGCGTGCCGTCCTCCGCCGTGTGCACCATGCCCTTGCTGTAGCCGTTGATGCGGAGCACCCACCTGACCACGGACTCATCGTAGTCGTAGCGCAGCGAGATGTTCATTGCCTTCTGGATGCCGCCCGTCTTCTCGACGGTGACGTACTGGTGGAAGTCGCCGAGGACGGGGCTGTCGGTCGGGACGGCGCCTCCCGCGAGCTGCTCCATGACGTTGACCTTGAAACCGTAGACGTACATCGAGCCGTCGCGGTACTGGATGGCGCTCTGCACGCCCAGGGCCACCACGTCAACAATGTCGTTGTAGTCCCCCTTCGACATGTACCACTCGGGGGAGCAGTTGGGGTCGATGGCCTGCACATAGAGCTTGAGCCCTGCGACTGTGAGCGGGTCGGGTGTCGCCACGCCGATGGTGCCCCATGCGCCGTCGGTCGTGACTCCGAACATGCCGGTGGCGCCGCTGCCGCGGAGCATCTGGTAGTCGACATACCATGCGATGCGGTCGGGCAGCATGTCGTTCAGGTAGGCCGTGAGGGCGTCCGAGTCCTCAAGCAGCTCGTCCGTGACAGGCATGAAAGTGACAAGCTTGTGGAGCTTCAGGAGCTCGGGCTTGTAGTAGATGTCCTTTGTGTTCTGCTTCTGCATCGCCTCCCCGACCCAGAACGACCGGCAGGCGAAGCCCGCCGACGTGTGGGCCGTATCGGCCTGGAAGGGGATGCGCATCCCGTATGACTTGCAGGGGATGCGGACGGCCTTGGACCAGCACTTGGACTTCTGGACCGCCCCCATGAAGATCTCGGGGGCCTGCTCATAGCCGACCAGGTAGCCGCCGTCGGCGCCGCCGTCCGTTGTCTCGTTGAGTCCCGAGGGCGCCTTCAGTTCGGCAAGGCGCGGGTCCCTGACCCCGAACTTGCCCTCGTTGTGGATTGCGATGTAGAGTTCGCCCAGCGACTTGAATGAGCCGATCATTTCCGTTCTCCCTGGGGTTGTCCTTCCCCTTGGGCCGCAACCCGATGTTGTCCTGCGTCAGGCCCGGCTTTTTTTTTTATGTGCCCTTTTGGTGAAAGAAGGGGCTCCCGGTTGGGAGCCCCGTTTTGTTCCGATCCTAGCTCGTTGTCGAGAATGCCGCGACCTGGCTTGCGTCAGGGAGCGTCATTTCGCGGACAACCGGGCAGCCCGCAATACGGAGGACCATGCGCAGTACGGTCTCATCGAAATCAAAGCGCACATCCTTGCTGATGTCCAGCTTGATGTCGCCCTTCTGAATGAGCTTGTAGCCCTCCCGCCAGTTGCCGAACACCACCTGGCCGCTTCCGAAGGCGCCCAATTGCTCGACCACGTTGACGGGGTATCCGCCCAGGCGCTTGAGCTGGACGTCGACCAGGGGCACCGTGGAGAGCGTGACGCCGGGTCCCACTCCGCCCGCGGTTCCCGCAATGGCCGCCCACGAGGCGTTGCCCGTGAACCACTCCGCGCCGCCCCTCAGCGAGGGGCAGACACCGGAGATGAGGGCGTTGACGATGGCGGGCGTATAGGGGTTCGCATGGGCGACGGGCGCCGTCCTGAATGCGGCCGAGGCGGCGTCCAGGATTCCCATCATGCCCGAGGTCCCGGTGGAGAGGTTCCACATCGCGTCGTCCACCATCCATCCCATCTTTGCCCGTAGGTTCCCAAGAACCCACGCCTGGAGGCCCATTCTGTCCTCTAGAAGTTCGTCAGTAATTGGGATGTACATGATCAGTTTCCCCAATCCCATGTCATGCTGGCCGAAGGTAATCTTGGAGGCGTATTTTTGCCCGCCCTCCGCAATCCAGTAGCCGCGGGGTGTCGCCGTGCGCGAAATCGCGCCGCTGTTGTCCACGTAGGGAATTTTCATGCCGTTCGCATTCGGGCCGACCGGCAGCACCTCGACCCTGGGTATCAGGACCGAGCCCTGCATGGCCACGCCGTAGATGTTGTCCGCGAGCTCGTGCGTCACCAGGAAGCCGCCGGAGTCGTCCGTCGATTCGTTGAGGCCCGTGGGCGCCTTTTCCTCGGCGTCCGCCAGGGCCTTCCCGTAGGCCGACGTGCGGAGCGTGATTTCCTTGGACTCGCCGGAGATCAGCTTCTGGACCGCCCCGAAGAGCGTCCTGATTTCGGACTTCTTAGGCTTCCTGACCTCGGTGCCCTTCGGCGCCGTGGCGGCCGTGGCGTCCTTGACCATGTCCTGCTCCCTGTCGGCGACCCACACGGCCTCCGCAAGGGCCATCTCCCTCGTGAACTCGACCAGCGAGTCGCCTGCCGCCTCGGCCTGCTTCTCGTCGATCCTGATGATGGATCCCACGGGGAGATCCTTCCACTCTTTTGCAACCTTGTAGTTCTTCATTGCCGGTCCTCCGTTGTTCCTTCGTTTCCGCTGTTCCTCAGAGGGCCTCCCGTCCGCGCCAATCGGGCCTCCGTCATGGTCCGGCAATCCCGAACTGCGTTCAGGGCAATCCCTGTCCACTCAGCCATTATACAATCCTGCCGCGCCGTGCGGCGTCCGCAATCATTTTCGCGTCCCCGGGTGTGATCCTCGGCCGGGCGGCCGCGTACCTCAGCACCTCGATGACCTCCAGCTCCGGCTCCGGCTTATCCGGCTCCGGCTTCGGCTCATCCGGCTTTGCCGGCTCCGCCGCCTTGGCCGACACCGCCGCCTTGGCCGACACCGCCGTGTTCAGGGCGTCGGGGCAACTGGGTATCGGCACGATGCTCGTCTCAAGCAACTCGATGTCGGCCAGCACCCTTCGGCACCCCTCGGGTATCTTCGATCCTGTTTCCTTGATCCACGCGTCGAACTCCACCGTCCCCCTGACATACGCCTTGTTGACCAGGAAGCCTATGCTCTGGGCGTTCAACATCCCGTCCTTGACCAGCTGCCATAGTTCCTTGGCTCGCTCTGTCGACGCCATTTTTATTTTGGCCACGAGGCCGTGCTCGTGCTTCTGCAGTCCGATCACCTTTCCGACGGGAGGCTGGTCGTAGCAATGCTGCCACATGACGACGGGGTTCTTCTCGTACCGGTCCGTCCGTATCCCCTTGGGCATGATGACCTCGTCATCCCTGTCCAGCGAGTCCACCGAGATGTTGGCGACGAACGTCATGGTCTCGTCAGGGCTGATGGCCAGCGATCTGGAAAAACTCTTGCGCTCAACGTCGGCGTCAGGGGACACTCCCGTCAGGTCAACGAATTCTTTGTACGCGTCAAGGCTAGACGCCTTCAGGTGGTTTTTCATCAGAACTCCTCCGGGTTGAAACCTCGCCGTCCTCGCCGTCCTCGCCGTCCTCGCCGTCCTCGGCGGGCTCGTCCCCCACGCCCGAGGCCGACCCCATGGCCCCGTAGCCCAGTTCCGCCCTCGCCTCGTCCCGTGTGATGATGCCGGCCGTGAACTCGGCCGTCACGGCCGCCGCCTTCTCAACCGGGTCGAATATCTCGCTGTCGTCGTACCAGTAAATGAGCCTCGGGTCGTACTTCTGGACGACCGCCCGGTTGAACTTCTCCAGGAACATGCCCAGCAGCGGGTTGACGGTGAGCGAGCGGAACTGCTGCAGCGCCACTGTGGCCGACGCCCTGTTGGCGTCGTTGAGGAGCGCGATTGACTCGGGCAGCCCGAACTCCGCGAGAATAACCTTCATCATCCATGAGCGCCCCTTGTCGTACTGGAGCTCCCTGGGGCTGAACCCCAGCTCCTTGACATCCAGATCCCCTCCGCTGATCAGCGGCTTGCCGGAGTTCACCCCCCCGAACGCCTTCGCCGCCATCCGCGAAACAGCCCGCTTTTCGGTTTCGGACGGGTTGCCCTTGTAGTTCAGGATGAAATCGGGACGGGCATTGTTGCCCAGGAGGCGCGACTCGAACCGGTCGTAGCGGTCGTACAGGTCGGCGTTGCGGACGACCTTCTCCAGCGGCCCCCTGCCGACGCTGAGCAAGTTCGGGCCCGGGCTTGCGAGCCTGAACGCCGTTATCGCCGAGGCCGGGTAGGTGATCTCCTGGCCGGACTGTCCCGTGCCGGTGGGGCGGTAGACGTAGGACGTGGCGGCCCCTCTTGAGTCAACGACGGGGTTAATGCACTCGGACTGCAGCGGCAGGAACGATGTGAGGAGGCCGGCATCCCATTCCGTCAGGAAATATGCGTTGCCGATGAGGAGCTCATAGGCGGTGCTGAGGGACACTATGTCCCTCCATCCGGGCTGCACGTCGTCCCCCTTCAGGAACTCGAGCAGGGGGTGCTCCTCAATCTCGACGATGTCCGCGGCCTTGATGCCGAGCCTCGCGTAGCCCCCGGCCACGTGCGCACGGGCCGACTTGGCGACCGGCCGCGTCGTGTAGGCCCTGATCTCCTGCCCAGGCCGGCGTGCGTAGTAGAGGTACGTCTTTATGCCGGATGCGGTCTGGCAGATGCGGTCGACGGCCACGGCGGCGAACGCGGTATACAGCGACATCAGGTCGGCGGACGACCAGTTTTCCCTGGCGGCGTCACCGGAGACCAGCCTGAAAAACTGCTCGACGGATGTGGCGGGGGCGGCCTTGCGGCCGGATAGGCGTGAGGACTTTCCCATTTTTTTGTTTCCCGTTTTTTTGCCGCAGGGGCGGACTTGGCACCACCCAGCCATTATACCACGGACGGACGGCGGAACAGCTTGGCCTCCGCTCCTTCACTCATCGCCTTCCCCCACCCTCATGATCCAGATGCCCGGCGACCGGGCCTGCCCCCTGGCGTAGGCGCACATATATTTCATGCCGTCAACTCCGTGATCATTTTCCTTGACGATGCGCCCGTCCCCGTCCCTGCTGTAGGACTCGATTTCACTTAGCAGCTGTGTCTGCCCGGGCTCGAACGACAGCGACCTGTCGGTCAGCATCTCGGATATCACCTGGCAGTTCTCCTCAACCTTGTTCGTGGCAGGCTCGGTCTTGAGACCGGCGTTACGCAACTCGGCAATGAGCTGGGCCGCGCTTGGGTCCACTACGCATGTTGGAGACCTGTCAGCATAGCTGGATGCGAGCTTGACGATCTCGGCCATGAGCATCCTGGGACGTTCGATGGATTCGGCGACATGGATCTTGTCCCCGTTCTGGGCTCCGAGGACAAAGGCGCTTGGGGCGCTGTACCCGAAATCAATGCCGAGGATCCACCGCTCCGCATTGACGCACTCCTCATGTCTGACGTGGATGCCCCGGTCGAACTCCGGCCACACCTGGTGTTCACTCCCCACCCACCTGCCGAGGAGGCAGCGCTCCCGTCGTGAGCCCGTCAGGCTTTCCAAACGCTCGATGTAGTCATGGGGCAACGACGGATTTTCATAACTTGTAACCGTTCTGTTCCATGTCCCGTTCTGAGGATTTGAAAAAAACTTCTTGTGTGCCCAGTGGCTCGGGCTTCCCGGGTTTGTTACAGCCAGCACGAACCGCCTGTCGGTATTCTGGCCCCTGATCCTTCCGACAAGTTCTTCGTAACTGTCTTCACTCAACTCGGTAAGCTCGTCAATGAACACGCCTCCAACGTTGAAACTGCGCAGGCTCATGGAATCACGGACTCCAACAAGCCATATGCGTCCTCCTCCGTTGATGTCCAGGCACTGCTCGTCCTTGCGCCAGTTGTAGCAACCGGCGGGAAGGATGGCCGGTCTTTTGCCGTCGGACTTCAGCAATGACAGAAGGGTCGTCTTCCTGAGAGATGCGAAGGTGTCGCGGCACAGCATGACCTCGTTGCCCGGCTTCAGGGCCTCGCGCAGGCAGGATATGCACAGGATGAGGCTTTTGCCACATCCGTAGCCCCCTCCGCACATGATCTGTGAAGCAGAACCGTCTTGGATCTTGTCCAGGACTTCCATTTGCCAAGGAAGGAGCGAAATGGTGATGGAGGAGTTCACTTCTTTCCGATCCCCGCCTCGTTCTCAATGTACACCTGCGAGTTCGGCAGCAGTTCGAGTTCAAACCTGAGCTCGGTCTCGCCCATCTGTCCGGTCCCGGCCCGTTCCACTGTTCCGGCCGGCGCTTCCAGCGGGGCCGCGGGAGGGGGAGGGACGCCGGACGGCCGGGGAGCTTCACTTTTCACTGAAACAGGCCCGGCAGGTGAATGTGCGGCCGGGGACGCGGGCTTCTCGATCTCCATCACAAGCTTGCTCTCGGGCAGGCCGTCCTTGCCTGTCGTACGCCTAAGCGACGCCAGCTCAACGAGCTTACCCAGGGCCGAAACCTTGTCGCTATCCTTGTCGGCCCTCAGGGCGATTGATGCCAGCTGCCGCAAAGCCCCGTCATAAGTGGAGACTTCCTCCTCCGTCAAGTCGGTGGCCACCCCCGCCTCAAGCAACTTGTTGTCAAGGACTTTTGACGACAGCTCCCACTCCCTCCAGATCCTGTTGATCGTGGCGTCGCCGACCTGCAGGACCCTCGCTATGTGAGTCCTGGGATAGCCTCGGTTGGTCAGCCTGATGATGGTGTTGCAGACCTGGTCTGCATGTTTCCTGTCGCGCTTCATCTCGGGGATGAGCCTGTGCTGGGCCCGCTTTTCGGGCTTGGGTTCCTCTTCCGGCTTCAGCCCGTGGGCCGCCTTGATGGCCTGGATGATGTTGACGCCGTTTGCAGCCTGCCTGGCCTTCAGCTCGTCCATCGCCCGGATCGCCTGTTCAGTGGAACTCACGGTTGCACTTCCTTCCCGGCCTGTGCCATTAGCCATGTTTTTTTTATCCTTTCCGCGCAGTCCTCGGCGCGGCCGTCACAGTCGATGCGGACTTTTCCCACGAAAACCGTCTCGCACCTTGGTTTGGAACTGATTCCGAGCTCCCTCGCCCTCGGCGAGTCCCACCGGAGGGCCTCCGGCTGGGGGATGGCGAAGCCCGACCTTTTGAACAGCATCCAGATTTTCCGGACCTGCAGGCCGCCGCCGCAGCATCCGGACCTTTTGACGGCCGCCACCTTGGGGATGTCCATCCCATGCCCAGCTTCCGGAGCCACCGCGTCGCCCTCCGGATGATGCTCTCGGCCCTCGGGGTGACCCGCCGGCAGTGGCGCAGCGGCCGGCGGTCCACGAAATACATGACCACCACCTCCACCTCCAGCCTCGAGAACCGGCCCCCCAGCGACTGCAGGGCCAGCATGCACTCCGATGACATCTCGCTCTCCGCCGCATGCTCGGCCGGCGTCGGGACTCCCGACGGGATCCTGTCCGCCGGGGGTCCGGGCGCCTCCGGGGGCAGCTGGGCCCTCTTGGGCCAGCTGGCCGAGGTGTGGTAGTGCCGCGCCCGCTCCTCCTGAATCCGTTTCCGGATGCAGAAGAATGCCAATGTCACGAACTTCACCCCCAGCTCCGGATCCCACTTCCTCAGGGCCTCCATGGCCCCCTGCATGCCCGCCTGGCAGAGGTCCTCCCACCGGCAGCCCGGGGCGGTCCACCTGTGCGCCATCCCCCGCACCATCGGCTCGACGGACCTCAGCAGCTCCGCCTCCCCGCCCTGCCCCTCCGGCAGGCCCCTCCACGACGAGCGGCACTGGAGCGCCCTCCATTTTTCCGTCCGGATCATCCCCACGCCCGTGGGTGAAACTTTTTCCGTCCTTGGCATCCATCTGCTCCCTCGTTGTTCACTTTTTTGGCGGCCACATCGGAAACCCCTTGCACCCGTAGTGCACCGTCCTGATCGACGTGTCGGCGAAAATCCTGCCCCCGATGTGGCGCCACCGCTCGCAAAACGCCCAATCTTCCGAGAGATATTTCCTGAACCCGGAGCCGTTCCCGCGCATGACATCCGCAATGAAGCATATGAAACCCCCGAAGATTTTCCGCTTCACCCCGGAATCGGCGTCGTACCACAGCTCCGGATAGCTCCTCGCCATCATCTCCGCGCAGTCCCTCCGGACCATCCACACGCCCGTTGACAGCCAGCGCATCTCCCGCAGGCCGGTGTCGGGAGCCGGAGGCCCGAGCCCGGGATCGAGGACGACGGAGGAGCACCTGGCATCCTCGTCGGACTTGACACGGTAGAGCCCCCCGACAAGGGGCAGGTTCCAGTCCGTCAGCCTGTCGAGCCAGTTGTCGGACTGGGACGCGTTGGAGACCTCTATGTCGGAATCCAGGCACGCCAGCCACCCGCAGTCGGGGCGTTCCAGGAACTCCGTGACGTGCAGGTTGCGGACGCGGGACAACAGGGCGTCCCCCTGGGTGACGTGCAGGCGGACTTCGCACCGCTGGCTCGTCCCGATGGCCCGGTACATGGAGTTGTAGCTCTGGGGGTGGTTGTTGCCGTACGCGGTTGGCACCGCCAAAAGCACTCGTCGTTTCGGGTCGGGCATGATGGATGTTCCCCTTTGCCGCATTATACCCGGACGGACGTATCCGCAACAACAGGCATTGCACGCTTTTTGCGCGGCCAGCGCGGCCAGCCCCCCTTCCCCCGCGGCAGCTCCCCGCGCAGGGCCCGTTGCGCCTTGGACTTGATCCTGTGGAGCGCGTTGTCGATCGCCTTGGCGCCGCACGCCAGTCCCCAGCTCGTCGGTCCCGTGAGGGCGGCGGACGCCCTATACGACTTGCCGGACAGCACCAGCAGAATGCACTGTTTCTCGAACGGGGTCAGCCAGGCGTCGAAAAACCCGCGGACAGCCTCCTCCGCGTCGCGGGACTGGCACTCCTCGCTCGGGGAGCGGCCGGGGTCGGGCTGGGACTCGAGGAAGAAATCCAGGCTGTCCGCGGGGCAGTCGCAGAACACGACCAGGCGTCCGTTGTCGGTGGTGTTGCGCCAGAAAGTGATCGCCGAACGGCACGCGATCAGCATCAGGAAATTCCCGAAGCTGAGGCCGCCCGGCCTCCACTTGCCGGCGTTGCCCCTCATCCGTCCGGTCACATACGTGGCGCCGTCCTCGATGTCCCTCTCTCGGATGCCCCGGCGCTGGAGGGCCCACCTGGCGATGCTGTCGAGCCCGGACGCCGCCCACGGCTCGTCCATGTCGGAGGGGGAGAGGAGCCGGTTTTTGAAGTGGCGCGGCATGCCGCCATTATACAGTACGAGCGGGAAAAGCTTCCTGACACTCTACTGGGGCTAAAGCCCCGTAGGTTCTTCAGCAACAGGCCGACACCGGCCTGTTAACGCCGAAGGGCTGTGTCCTCAGCCCGAAAAGCTTTATGTTCAGCGCGGCATTCAGATCCCTGTCGTGATGGGCACCGCACTTCTCGCAGTCCCACTCCCTGTCCGACAGGACGAGGTCCCTCTTGATCCATCCGCACTTGTGGCAGGTCTTGGAGGAGGGCTCGAACCTCCCGATCTCCAGAAGGCTCCCGCCGTTCCAGTCCAGCTTGTACTTGAGGAACGACTTGAACATGTACCAGCCAGACTGTCCGATGTGTCTTGCCAGCCTCCTGTTCTGCATCATCCCCTGCACGTTGAGGTCTTCCATGCACACCCCGACATGTTGCTTGGCTATCGCAGTCGAGAGCTTGTGCAGGAAATCCCTGCGCTGGTTCGCTATCTTCTCGTGGATCCTGGCCACGACCATTTTCTGTTTCTCCCTGTTCTTCTCTCCTGTCTTCCTCTTCAACGACCGTTGTTCGACTCGCAACCTCTGAAGCTGGTGCTCAAGGTGCTTGGGATTAGGAATCCTTGTCCCGTCCGAAACGACAGCAAAATCCTTGAGCCCTACATCGATCCCGACGGTATTATTCTCGGTGCATGTCTTCTTTTGTGGCGTCTGTTTACCATCTTCCACGAGGATGGAGATGTAGTGCCGTCCAGTGGCGGTTCTCGACACCGTTGCCTGCCTCACTTCTCCTTCGAACCTCCTGTCCCTGTTGAAGGAGACCTTGTGGAGCTTGGGGATGGTGACAGTCCAGCCGTCGAAGTCCACTCCGATGCTGTGCTTGTCTGGTATCTGGAAGCTCTGCTTCATGTCTTTCCTGCTCTTGAACCTCGGATACCGACTCTTCTTGGCGAAGAACGATGTGAACGAGGCATCCAGCCTCGTTATGGACTTCTGGAGTGAATGGACAGGCGCCAGCGACAGCCATTCGTGTTCTTGCTTGAGCTGTGTAAGTTTCCTCATCAGTTCGAAGCAGGAAGGCGACTTGCCCGTCTGCTGGTATTCAGTGGTCTTGACACCAAGAGCCCAGTTGTAGACAAATCTGACGTTGCCGAAGATCTGAGCCATCTGTTGGGCTTGTTCCTCGGTCGGCCTGAGTTCGTATCTGTATGCCTTGAGCATCACCATCATTATACCACGCTTCTGATAGAAAAACCTTTTTCGTATCATTTTTTTTTGATTGAATTGTTCGCCTATCTACGCGGGCTGAAGCCCGATAGCTTGCGGCTCACGGGAATCTGTCAGCCCAGTCTCAGCCTATAGGCGCCCGCGGACGGCGAATGCGCCGACGCCAGAGCCGCCCCCATCCCCCTGCCGAACGCGTTGGCGTCCAGCTGGGGCCCGGCACTGCCGAACCCGCACGGGACGGCGAGGGAGAAGACACACGGACGCCCCAGCCGGACCCTGATGTCTAGCACGGCCGATAGAAGCTCCATGCTCTCCCGGTCGCGCGGGGCATCCTCCCCCGACAGTTCTGTCAGGACGAGCACCGGCGTCGACGTCATCATGTCCTTCATTGCGTACTTGCGGCCCGACTGCCTGGCCGAAAGGTCGGCAAACGCCTCACACCACGACATCATCGGCAACTGCTCGTGGCGGTCCAAGCCGGGCTTGGCCCTGCGATGCCACAACGCCCGGAGGAAAACCGCCTGGACGACGACATCGCGCGTCACGGCAGAGCCTCCGTCGACAACGACGCGGGACGGGCCTTCCGGCCACCATCCGCGTTTTTGCACAAGGACGGATTCGGCGGCGGCGGCGGCCCCGGACGGGCCGCCATACGGGACGGGGCTGAGAACGGCGGCGAGGTTTTGAGCCTCAAAGCCCATGGAGCTCCGCACATCGGCAATCCCCGCGTCCGACGCCAGCTTGGCGTATGCGGCCGGATCAACCGGCGCCACGAAGAAGCCGGCCGGGGCGTCCGCCGCCGGGACGCATTCCGGCTGGCCGGCCTCCGGCCGCCATGCGGCCCAGTCGAACGACGAGACGCGCCCGGGTTCGGGCTTGGACTCGACATATTTCCTCCAAGAGGCGAGGGCCGCGTCAAGGCCCAGCCTGTCCACCATCGCGCCCATGGACGCCGAGTGGCACATGGGCACGAACGCCGGGGACATCCCCGACCTCGCCCACCGCCCATTCCACTCCGCCTCGAACCGCGCCATCGTGTCGTTGTCCATAAAAAAACCTCACTTTCCGTCGGCCTTGGCCGCCGCCAGTTTTTTCCGAATATCCTCGTATACCTCGTCCCGCGTTCTGGTGTCGACAGGCCCGGATGGAGCCACGGGGAGCGCCCACTCGGCCAACTTGCTGACGAATGCCCGGGCCGAGCAATACCGGCGTTCAGTGGCGTCCAGATACCGCCGCCACCTCACCAGGCACTCTGCGGAGCCCAGCTTGTGAACCGCCTCCGCCAGGTCGCGGTCTGAGAAACGGGGCATATGCCCGCCGCAGTGGGCGACCCACAACTCGTCGAACTGTTTATGCCAGCGGGGGAGCCTGAACCTCGAGATCCCCCTCGGGGTGTCAGGCCGTTCCACTGCACCGATATCTTCACAATCCCCCCTGCACCCCTCTTTAAGAGAAGAAGAAGATACACACACACCAGTCCACACGTCACACTTGGGTGTGACGTCACGCGGGACGTTAGCCACGGGGACATTGGATTCGGAAGGGGAAAGAGGACCGGATTCGGAGCCGGACGGGGCGTCCGACGCCTTCTTCCGGTGACGCCGCTGGCGTTCGGCGTTTCCCTCACGGACCTCTTTTTCCCTGCCAAAAGTCCGATAATATTCATGTGACGGCATAAAATAGTCCAAGCCGTCCCGCCTAACGAGCCTTTCCCCGCCGTCGGACTTGCATTTGCTGTCCGGGTCCAACTTACATAGCTGGCTGATCGCCGCGGAAATGGTCGCCTCCGATTCGCCGATGATGTTGGACAGCAGCGCCACATTTAGCGTAACAACATGGCTGTCACGGTCCGCTTTGGTTACGCAGTAACACCAAACCGCGAACACGGCAGCGCCGGCTCCCACCATGGACCCCTCGTACATCCGTTCGAACACCCGTCCATATCCGTCCATGTTAACCCCCCTAGTAAAAGAAAAGGCGCCCGTACGGTTGGTGGCCGATGTTTCGCCGACTGCCGCCTGACGGCGGCGTGCGCCGATGAACGGTTCCGTACGGACGCCCCGAGTTGTGAAATTTATTTCAGCCACCAACAACACATTATACCGGCAGTCGGGAAACGGCAATCGAAATCGACGTATTTAGTGTCCAGTATGTTGAACCTCCCCACGGATGAATCCGGGGGATTCCTGACGGAGGTCATGCGACATGACGCAAACCTCCCTCGTGGCTCGTTCCGAGCCCGGCGTTGAGGACTACCACGGCGGAATTGACATCCCTGTCGTGATCCGTGCCACACACGGAGCATCTCCAACGCCTTACCGCAAGCCCGCCAAGTCCGGAAGGGCCCGTCAGGGCTCCGCAGACCGAACAGGTCATGGTGGTGTGAAAAGAATTGACCGGAACGAGTTCCCTGCCGCCTGTACGGCACTTGCAGGTCAGCATCCCGATCAGATTACCCAAGGACGCTTCGGATATTGATTTCCCAAAGAGCCTCGCCATTGACTTGAAGTTGTCATCCGAGTAGCAGATGGTTCCGTATTCCTCCACCAGTTTCCTCGATATCTTGTGGTTCCTGTCGTTCCTCCGGTTTGCCTGCCGTTCCAATAGCCTTGCTGAAAGATTCTTGTCGTGTCCCCGTTGAGCCTGTGCCAGCCTTTTGGTTCCTCTGCGGAGTTCCCTTGGGTTTTCTATTTTCGTCCCGTCGGAAAGAGTCAGCAGTGTGTGGAAGCCGGGATCGATTCCCACCGCCTTGTCGGTTTCCTTGACGGGGAACCTGTGTTCAGTCTTAAGCCACAGGCAGAGGTACCATCCGGAGGCTCTGCGGATGATGCGTCCGCACTTGATCTTGGCTTCCGGCAGCTCCTGCTTGTGGTAGCGGATCTTGCCGATCCCGGGGATGCCGATCCTGCCGCCCAAGGGCGGCCTGATGGGGTCTGGGAACGGGATGGAGTTGAGCCTCCTCCGTCTCCCCTTGAGCTTGGGTTTCCCAGCCAGCTTGCTGAAGCACCTCCGCCAAGCCGCATGTGCTTGGTTGAGCATCCCCTGCATGGTGTGCGAGGGGATGCCCATCCGTTTGCTGTGGCCGGCTATCAGGTTGACGAAGTCGAACGGGGAATGGTAGATCTTGCCGCGGGCGTCATTCTCGATCTTCCTGATGGCCCAGTTCCACAGTCCTGTGAGGTTCCAGAGCCACTGTTCGAGCTGGGTTTCCTGGCTCCTGGTCAGTTTCAGCTTGAGTGTGCGGACGATCATATTCCCTTCTGTTCCTCAACATACTTTTTAATGATCGACAACGGTGCCCCTCCGACGGTTGACACGAAATAGGAGTTTGTCCAAAGAGTGGGCAATCTTGTGGTCAACTGAACAAACTGTTTCCGCAGCAACCTTGATGAACGTCCCTTTATCTGTTTGACAAGCTTATGGATCCCATACTGCGGATCAATTTCCACAAGAAGATGCACATGATCCGGCATCATTTCCATGGAGATGACAGTCGCCAATCTTTCTTTGCACACTTCCAGCACAACACCCTTGAGTTTGCGTTGGATTTCCGGAGCCAACACTGGTCTCCTGTATTTGCAGCACCAGACGACATGATATTTTGACGAATAAACCACATTCCTGCTGTGCTTGTATCCTTGCATGCTCATAATTATACTGCATTGAGCTATCTAATGCCACACCTATTTAGAACTATTTTGTCATGCCCCGCCTAACCCCACGGCTGAAGCCGGGGGAATGCGGCGGGGGAGAATTTGTTCACGCCATCGGCTCGCCGAATTCACCGAGCATCGCCTCGATGTCGTCGTCGCTGAGGGTGGGCGTCATGTCGGGTTCCTTGGCGGCCCCCCCTGCCGCCGGATCGATCCTCACCTGGAAACTGTAACTCCGGCCGTCCCTGAGCACGGTTATCGGGGTGCCCCGGGTGACGGGATAAAACCGCAACGC
>Ga0315285_10001809_pt1 | contig 22443 bp, 18 predicted proteins | sample YL17G09_36_MG_FD_203698 | JGI IMG/M metagenome (GOLD analysis project Ga0315285, IMG submission 203698) | Sediment microbial communities from Yellowstone Lake, YNP, Wyoming, USA - YL17G09_36 | ecosystem: Environmental > Aquatic > Freshwater > Lake > Sediment | place: USA: Wyoming | collected... | reverse complement strand
CCAAGGATGCGACGTTCCGATCTCACCACCGAAAAACGCGAGAACGTGCTTATGGGGCCTTCAGAAGTGTCGTCCGTTTTTCCGAATGAGCCATTTCAGCTTGGCGTTCTTGGCGCCCTGGCGGTTAGTAATTTCGGATTGGGGTTAGGTGGGATTATTCGCGAACGCCTTCGCGAATCATCCGGGTGAGGGGTTGCAGTGGGGTGGCGCCGCCGGGGCAATGGGCTCCGTCTGCCCCGCCTGTGCTGATCATAGGGGAAGACGACGATGAGTGCCTACATCCTCAGACGGCTGTTGCAGTTGATCCCGGTGATCCTGCTGTCCTCATTCCTCGTGTTCATGCTGCTGCATCTGGTCCCCGGCGACCCGGCGGAGACGGTGGCCGGTCCGGACGCCACCCCGGACGTGATAGTGGCCGTGCGCCACAAGATGGGCCTTGACCGGCCCCTGGCCGTGCAGTACGGCATCTGGCTGGGCAACATTGCCCGCGCCGATCTGGGCAACTCCTACATCAGCAAGATGCCGGTGATCGACCTGGTTGGCTACGCCTTCCCGGCCACCATCCAGCTCGCCCTGGCGGCCCTGTTCCTGGCCCTGGCTATCTCGCTTCCCCTGGGAGTGCTGGCCTCCCTGAAGCAGGCGTCCAAGCTTGACCTGTTCGTGCAGGGCTACACGGCGCTTGGGCTTGGGGTGCCCAACTTCTGGCTGGGCATCCTGCTCATCCTCATGTTCGCCCTGATCCTGGGCATCCTGCCCCCGGGCGGCAGGATCGACCCGCTGCAGAACCCGGCGCTGGGCCTCAAAACGCTCATTCTGCCTGCCGTGACGCTGGGCATCCAAATGTCGGCGGTGTTCACCCGCTTCGTGCGCACGGCGATGCTCGAGGTGTTGCACGAGGACTACGTGCGCACGGCGCGCGCCAAAGGCCTCCAGGAGCGGGTGGTGGTCGTGCGCCACGCCCTGCGCAGCGCCCTGGTGCCGGTGGTGACGGTGGTCGGCCTCCAGTTCGGCCGCCTCTTGGGCGGGGCGGTGGTCGTCGAGTCGGTGTTCGCGTGGCCCGGCGTGGGGCGGCTGATCATCCAGGCGGTGGAGCAGCGGGACTACACGGTGGTGCAGGCCGCCCTCTTGTGGTTGGTGTTGGTGTTCCTGCTGATCAACCTGATCACGGACATCCTGTACGCCTTTCTGGATCCGCGGATCCGATTGGGCGAGGGAAGGGGGTGAGGCCAGATGGCAGCGAAGCGGGCTGATCCGCGGGAGGACACGAGCACGAAGCGGGAATCGGTGCAGAGCCCGTGGCGAAGGGCCGTCTGGCGACTCCTGCGCAGCCCCGCAGGCGCCATCGGGGTGGGGGTGCTGCTGTTCTTCTCGGGCGTGGCCTTCGTTGCACCCTTTATCTCACCCTACGACCCGGTGATCCAGCAGGCCGGGGACGAGCTCCTGTCTCCCGGTGGGAAGTACCTTCTGGGAACCGACGAGTTCGGCCGGGACATCCTGAGCCGCATCATATACGGGGCCCGCATCTCGCTGACTGTGGGCTTGATCAGCGTCGCTATCGGCTTTGCCTTTGGCGCGACCAGCGGTCTCATCTCGGGCTACATCGGCGGCCGGGTGGACGCCGTGATCAACCGGCTGTGGGACTGCCTCCTGGCCTTCCCGGTGATCTTGCTGGGCATCGCGGTGGTACTGGTGACGGGCCCCGGCGCCGTCAACGCGGCTATCGCGGTGGGCATTGGTAACATTCCGATCTTCGCCCGCCTGGCGCGGGCCTCTGCGTTGACCGAGAAGGAAAGGGACTACACGCACGCGGCGCGGGCTCTCGGGGGCCGCGAGACCCGGATCGTGTTCCGGCACCTGCTGCCGAACGCCCTGTCACCGCTGCTCGTCCAATCGGCGGTGGCCATGGCCTTCGCCGTGCTGTTGGAGGCGTCGCTCTCCTTCCTGGGGCTGGGCGCCCAGCCACCCGAGCCCTCCTGGGGCTCGATGCTGAGCTACAGCCGCCAATTCCTGCGGGTGGCCTGGTGGTACGGTGTCTTCCCCGGGACGGCGCTGACGTGCCTACTGATCGGCCTGAACTACTTCTCGGACGCCGTGCGAGATGCGTTCGATCCACGGCAGATCAACATCGGTCGGTAGGCTGGGAGAAGGCGTCGGCTGCTTGGCCCCTGGCAGCCACGCGACCACCGAACAGGGCTGGTGAGAGATAAACCGTTGACCTGAATGGGATGAGGAGGAGAGAGCCATGCGGAATCTGAGACGTCGTGATTTCCTCAAGGTCGGCGCGGCCGGTGCGTCCCTTGGCCTCCTACAGGCGTATGGACCGGGTGGACTGTCGTTGCCCACGGGGGCGTGGGCCGCCGCGGCCAGCATCAAACGGGGCGGCACGTTCACCTTCGCGACCACGGCCGGCATCCAGGAATTCAACCCACACATGCTGGTCCCAGGCCAATACCCTTATTTACGGGCCCTCTACAACACGCTGGCCCACTACGATGCCGAGCTGCGGCCGCAGCCGGAGCTGGCCGAGAAATGGGAATTCTCCGCCGACGGCAAGACGATGACCCTCAAGCTACGGCAGGGGGTGAAGTTCCACTCCGGGCGCGAGTTCACCTCGGCGGACGTGAAGCACTCCGTGGAGTTCAGCCAGACCAACGAAAAGGTGACCATGCGCACCCTCTACCGGGCCATCAAGCAGGTGGAGACCCCCGACAAGTCCACGGTTGTGCTCAAGTTCGACAGCGTGACCCCCGGCGCCTTCGACATCCTGGATACGCTCTACATCGTCGACAAGGAGACGATCGAGGACCGCAACAAGATGGCCATCGGCACCGGGCCCTTGAAGCTGGACAAATACATTCCCAACGACCGGGCCGAGTTCGTCGCCTTCAAAGACTACTGGGAGGTCGGCAAACCCTACCTCGACCGCTACGTCATGCGCGTGATCCCCGACGTGTCCGCCCTGGTCCTCAACCTGGAGTCGGGGGCCATCGACTGCGCGTGGCAAATCCCCTATCTGGACGCCGCGCGGCTGCAGGGGATGGGCGGCAAGTACGTGATCGACACGGGCGCGCCCGGCTTTGGCTTCTTCGACCTCGCCATCAACGTGACGGCCGAGCCCTTCAAGGACAAGCGGGTGCGGCAAGCCATGGCCTGGTCCATCGATCGCGAGCGCTTCTGCAAGACGATCATGCGGGGTCTCGCGCAGCCCACCTGCCTGATGTGGCCGAGCCACTCCTGGGCCTACTTCAAGGACCTGGAGGGCAAGATCGGCTACAACCTGGACAAGGCCAAGGCACTCCTGAAAGAGGCCGGCCTGGAGAAGGGCTTTCAAACCGAACTCCTCACCGCCTCCAAGCGGATGGTCGGCTATGGCGAGATGGCGCAGATCCTCCAGGCCGACCTCCGGAAGATCGGCATCGACGCCCGGGCGCTCGATGTCGAGGCGGCCCTGTATGACAACCGGAGTCTCGTGAAGGGCGACATCGTGATGATGGTCCACACCTACGGCCGCGCCGGCCGGGACCCCGGGTCGCTGGTGACGGGTGCCCGCGCCTGGGTCAACGGGTGGAAGGAGGGTAACTGGACCCACTTCGAGTCGGCCGAGTGGGAGAGGTGGCGGAAGGAGCTGACCTCGACCTTGGACATGGAGCGGCGCAAGGCAGCGGCCCGCAAGCTCCAGGAGATCGCCCTGGACGAGTGCTTTACCATCCCGGTCGCGCCGGCACTGCGTGTGTTCGCCTACGCGAGCTACGTCAAAGGCTTTGGCGTCACGATGGACAACTCGATATACATCGGCGACATGTGGCTGGATAAGTAGGGTGTGCAGGAGAGCGGTCCGCTGGCCCGCACTGGTGGCTGTAGACCGTCATGGTGACTGATCCGGAAAACCCTTGAACCGCCGGTACCAACGGCACCGCCGTTGGTGCGCCAAGGTCGCCAAAGAGAATGGGATCTCTCCTCTGGGCCGACGATCTCAAGAACCACCTCCTGGGGTCTTCGGAATCTGAGGTCCTGTGCTTGGAAATAATGTTCCTTTCTTGGCGTTCTTGGCGCATTGGCGGTTAGGAACTTCGGATCGAGGAGTACACGCATCAAGTCGAATCTGGAGATCCGTGTGTTTTCGCGGAGCCGCCTATCCGCACCGGGAGGACACCATGACAGATCCCAGCGAGTCTGACTTTCAGGGGGTAATCGGCCGGACCTACCGCGAGTCCACGCCATCGTCTCCTCAACCGGCGCGGGCCCCCGCGGGCGCGCCCGCCGTTGTCTTCATCGTCCTCGACGACGTCGGCTTCGCGGACCTCGGCTGTTACGGCTCGGATATCGATACGCCGAACCTGGACCGGCTGGCGGCCGACGGCCTGCGCTACACCAACTTCCACACGACGGCCATGTGCTCCCCCACGCGGGCCTGCCTGCTCACCGGACGCAACGCCCACGCGGTCGGGGTGGGGAGCATCACCGAGTGGGCCACCGGATTCCCGGGGTACCGGGGCCGGATCACGAAGCGCGCTGCCACGCTCGCGGAGATCCTGAGGGACCGCGGCTACAACTGCCTTGCGGTCGGCAAGTGGCACCTCATGCCGTTGGCCGAGGCGACCGTGGCGGGTCCGTTTCAGGACTGGCCCCTGGCGCGTGGCTTTGAGCGGTGGTACGGATTTCACGGTGCGCTCACTGACCAATGGCACCCCGAACTGTTCGAGGACAATCACCCGATCGAGGCCCCCGAGTGCCCCGGCCGTCACCTCAGCGAGGACCTGGTCGACCACGCTATCGCCTTCATCCGGGACCAACAGGCGGCTGCACCCGAGAAGCCCTTCTTCCTGTACCTCGCCTTCGGCGCCTGCCACTGGCCCCACCACGCGCCACAGGCGTACCGCGAGAAGTACCGGGGCCGGTACGACCGGGGGTGGGACGTCGTCCGCGCGGAGCGATTTGCCCGCCAGAAGGCCCTGGGCATCGTCCCGCCGGACACCGAGCTGGCCCCCCGGAACCTCGGCGTGCGGGCCTGGGATGACCTGTCCGCCGAGGAGCGGCGCGTCTTCGCCCGCATGCAGGAAGCCTACGCGGCGTTCCTCGACCACACCGATGCCCAGATCGGACGCCTCCTGGCGTTCCTGGAGGCGATGGGCTGGCTGGACAATACGCTCATCGTCGCTATCTCTGACAACGGAGCCACCCCCGAAGGCAGCGCGCACGGGGCGGTGAGTGGGCGTAAGCACCTCATGTATCACCCCGAAACAGTTGAGGACGGGCTGGCGGCTCTCGACAAGCTCGGGACCGAGTACGCCTTCAACATCTACCCGATGGGCTGGGCCCAGGCCAGCAACACGCCCCTCAAGTGGTACAAGAAAGATACGCATGGCGGTGGGATTCGCGACCCCTTGATTGTCCACTGGCCGGTCCGCATCGCCGAACGAGGCGGCATCCGGACCCAGTATCACCATACGATCGACATTGTCCCGACCGTGCTCGAAGCCCTTGGCATCGAAGCGCCCCCGGCCCATCGCGGCGTCGAGCAGATGCCCATCCACGGCGTGAGCATGAGGTACACGTTCGCAGCGCCGGAGGCGCCCGCGCGCCGGCACATCCAGTACTACGAACTGCTCGGCGATCGCGCGATCTACCACCAGGGCTGGAAAGCCGTCGCTCGCCATGAGAAGGGGACCGACTTCGACGCGGACCGGTGGGAGCTGTACCACCTCGACCAGGATTTCTCGGAGTGCAACGACCTGGCAGCCCGGCATCCGGAGAAGCTTCGCGAGATGGTCGAACGCTGGTGGACCGAGGCCGGCACCTACGACGTGCTGCCGTTGGACGATCGTGAGTACGAGCGGGCTGCGGCCAACGTCGCAGCCCGGGCCCGGCAGACCTACACGTACTACCCGGGGATGGCGCGGATTGATCGCCTGAGCGCACCGGACATCACCGATCGGTCGTACAGCATCACGGCGGACGTGGAAATCCCGGCTGCCCGTGCCGAGGGGGTGCTGCTGGCTGCGGGCGCCCGGTTTGGCGGCTACGTGCTGTACGTAAAGGACGGGCGGCTGGTCTACGAATATGCCTATTCCGAAAACGTGCGCTACACGATCGGGTCGGATAGGCAGGTGCCGACCGGCCGGCATGCGCTCGGGCTCGTGTTCAAGAAGACGGGAGACCGCCGTGGGCGGGGGACGCTCCTCATCGACGGCCAGCCGGTGGGATCGGTGGAGCTGCCGAAGACGTGGCCGCTCATTGCGACGTGCGCTGGCGTCCTCTGTGGCTGCGATAGCGGCTCACCGGTCAGTGAAGCTTACACGTGCCCCTTCACCTTCACCGGCACGATCCACCGGGTCGTGGTGAGACTTGAGAACGACGGCCGATCAGACCCGGCGGAGGAATATCGCAGTGCACTGTCGGAGGAGTAGGGCCGTCTCCTCATGAGGAGCGACGGGGCAGCGCTGTGCTTCTCCCCCCAAGCGGCATGCCTGAGCGTGAACGCATGACCCGAGACGGCCGGTTCCGGCCGAAGGCATTCGTGGAGGTGGCGGGTGCACCACCCCGAGCCCTGCCCTCCGCTTTCCACGTCATGCTCAAGCCGCGAGGGGCGGTGTGCAATCTGGACTGCCGCTACTGCTTCTATCTCCCCAAGGAGGATCTGTACGACGAGGGCGCGACCTTCTTCATGCCCGATGGTGTGCTAGAAGTGTTCACGCGACAGTACATCGAGGCGCAACGGGCGCCCCAAGTGACCTTTGCGTGGCAAGGCGGGGAGCCGACCCTAATGGGACTCCCGTTCTTCCAGAAAGCCGTCGGATTCCAACGGAGGTACCGCCAGCCGGGAGTGCGGGTGGAGAACACCCTCCAGACCAACGGCCTACTGCTGGATGACGAGTGGTGCCGGTTTTTGCGGGAGCAGGAGTTCCTGGTGGGATTGAGCCTCGATGGACCGCGCGACCTGCACGATGCGTATCGCCTCGACCGGGGCGGCAAGCCCACCTTCGACCGAGTGTGTCGCGCCCTGAAGCTGCTCCAGCGGCACGGCATCAATTTCAACGTCCTGTGCGTCGTCAACCACATCAATGGTGATCATTCGCTCGACGTCTATCGCTTTTTCAAGAACGAGGGTGTGCAGTTCATCCAGTTCATCCCGGCTGTGGAGCAGAGACCCGGCGGCGGCGTGACCGAATGGACCGTCGGCGACGACCAGTGGGGTCGGTTCCTGTGCGGGGTGTTCGACGAGTGGGTGCGTGACGACGTCGGGCGTACTTTCGTCCAGCACTTCGACGTCGCGTCACAGTGTTGCGTGGGCCTGGAGCCGAGTCTGTGTGTTCACGCGCAGGTGTGCGGTAACTGCCTGGCGATGGAACACAACGGGGACGTGTTTTCCTGCGATTATTTTGTCGCGCCAGACTTCTGCCTCGGTAACGTGCTGGAGACGCCGATCACGGACCTGGTGGCGTCGCCATTCCAGCGGAAGTTCGGCCTGGACAAATGGCAGATGCTGCCGCGCTACTGTCGGGAGTGTCCGGTTCGGCAAGCCTGCAACGGGGGGTGCCCGAAAGACCGCTTCCTCACAACACCCGACGGGGAACCAGGACTGAATTACCTCTGCGCCGGTTACCGGCGGTTCTTCATGCATATCGCGCCATACATGCGCGCGATGGCGGGGCTGACTTATAATCACTGCGTTTGGTTGCAGGCTTCACGAGGAGCACCGATGTAGTCCGAAGGATAACGCCGCCCCGCTGGTGCGGGGGCTCCCCCGGGCTGGGCGGCGAGCGGTCATGACGTCGACGAGGACGAAACGCACTTTCAGCACCAAGGGAGGTGGACGCTATGCCTGACCGGACGCCCAAGCGCAACCTCAGCCGCCGCGCCTTCTTGCAGATTGGCGCGGCCTCCGCCGGCATCTTCCTCTTGGAAGCAGGACAGCCGGCGGCACCCAAGGCCGCCGAGCCCACCAAGCGCGCCAGCCCCAAGCGGGGTGGCACCTTCACCCTGGCCCGCACCGCCGGCTACATCGACTTCAACCCCTTCAACCTCGCTACCGGCCACTGGGCCAGCACGCGCTCGCTCTACAACACCCTTGCCTACTATGACCTGAAGCTGAATCCCCAGCCCGACCTGGCGGAGAGCTGGAAGATCGCCGAGGACGGCAGGTCGATCACCGTCAAGCTGCGCCAGGGGGTCAAGTTCCACAGCGGCAAGGACTTCACCTCCGAGGACGTCAAGAACTCGGCCGAGTTCGCCTCCACCGACCCATCGGTGTACATGCGCACGCTCTTCACCTCGATCAAGCAGGTGGACACGCCCGATAAGTACACCGCCGTCATCCAGTTCAAGTCGGTCTACCCGGGCGCGATGGACCTGCTCGACCAGCTGTGGATCATCGATAAAGACGCGATCAAGAACTTCCCCAAGCAAGCCAACGGCACCGGCGCTTATAAGATCGACAAGTACGTGCCCAACGACCGCCTGGAGCTCCTGCCGTTCAAGGACTACTGGATCAAGGACAAGCAGTACGTAGACCGATACGTGGTGCGCCAGATCCCGGACCCGGGGGCCCTGGCGGTGAACCTGGAGTCGGGGGCCATCGACGCCATGTGGCGATGCTCGGTATTGGACGCCGCCCGCCTGAAGCCGCAGGCCGATAAGTACAACGTCACCATGGGGGCGCCCGGGCAGGGCATGTTCGACGTGGCCGTCAACGTGAAGTGGGGTCCGTTCCAGAACAAGAAGGTGCGCCAGGCCATCGCTTGGTCTGTCGATCGCGGCCGCTTCTGCCGCACCGCGATGCAGGGCCTGCTGGAGCCGACCTGCCTGATGTGGCCGTCGCACACCTGGGCCTACTTCAAGGACCTGGAGGGCACCATCGGCTACGACCTCGACAAAGCGCGGGTGCTGCTCAAGGAGGCCGGCTTCGACAAGGGCTTCGACGTCGAGATCATCAGTTCCAGCAACCGGGTGTACGGTTTCAAGTACCTGGCGGAGATCCTCCAGGCCGACCTGAAGAAGATCGGCATCAACGCCAAGGTGGTGGACCTCGAGCCCGTGCAGTACGAGTCGCGCATGAACAAGGGCGACTTCCAGTTGATGGTCCACAACTACGGCCGCTCCAACCGCGACCCCGGCACGATGGTGACCGCGGCCAAGGCCTGGTACACGGACAAAGAGGGCGGCTGGAGCCACTACGAGAACCCGGAGTACGACAAGCTGCGCCAGGACCTCCAGTCCACGCTGGACCGGGACAAGCGCAAGGCGATCTGCCGCCAGATTCAGCTCATGATGCTGGACGAGTGCTTCACCATCGTGGTCGCGCCGCAGCCGACGGCCTGGGTCTGGCACACCTACGTGAAGGACCTGCGCTACGACCTGGAGAACTCGCCTTTCGTCCACGAACTCTGGCTGGATAAGTAGGATCGGTGCAATAGGCTTTGCCTGTGGTGGTCGCTGCACACTCGGCTGTTTGGGACGTCGGATGGTCCGTTGAGCTGTAGGGGCGGGGCTTCGTACCCGCCAGGTTCCCAGTCACGTGCCGGCTTCCGGCACGAGCAAGGCTTTTCTCTGTGGATCCTGACCACCCGCATGGCTCCACCCATCGCTTTTGGCATTCCCTTCTTTCTGGCCTACCGAACTCTGGGACTGATCGACACGCAAATCGGTCTGGTGATCATCTACCTGACCTTCAACCTATCCCTGGTCATCTGGATGATGCGGACATTCTTCGATGGCCTGCCTCGATCGCTCGAAGAGGCGGCGTGCATCGATGGGGCAAGCATCGTCGACACGTTCCTGAGGATCGTGCTGCCCCTTTCGGCGCCGGGCCTGGCCACGACCGCCATTTTCTGCTTCCTGTTTGCCTGGAACGACTTCTTCTACGCCCTCATCCTGACCCGGAGCGGTTCCATGACCGCGCCCGTAGCCATCGTGAACTTCATGAACTACGAGGGCTGGGAATGGGGGAAGATCACCGCCGGAGGAAGCATCATCATGATCCCGGTGGTGGTTTTCTCCTTGTTGGTGCGTAACTACCTCATCCGCGGCCTCACCGCCGGCGCGGTCAAGGACTAGCGGCCATTCTCTCCGAGGACGGACGCAACCCGGACGCAACTCCCACTGAAAAGTCCTCGTAAGTCCTTGTCCTTTCAGCCCCTAGTGTCAAGCGGAAACTCGGTCCATGGTACGACCCGATAACTCTCATCGACCCTTTCCGCGGCGGACGGAAAGACACTCCCGTCGACGGCGGGCGCAGAACGGATGGCGAGAGGGTGAAGTCGGAGCTTCACCACGGTTGTTCGCCCTCGCGAACTGCCGGGGGAATTGCGCTTGACAGCAAGGGGTGGTCTTTTTGATACTGCAATAGCGATTTTGCTATACGCAAAACGCGTACCCTTCGAACGCTCCGCGTCCGGCCGGCCTTGACGTCCCGGCGATGCGAGGCCTCGACCGGGCGCGGGGCGCCGATTCGCTCGGCAGGCTGCACCGGGTGGGCGCCGGGTGCGAGAATCCTTTGAGCGCCCCCCGCGTTCATATACGTACGAGCGGGTATGTAGCGTCCTTCTCATCGGATCGGTCAGATCGAAAGGAGGTATCCAGGCACCATGGCGAATCTCAACATACGGCCTCAAGAACAGTGCAAGTGGGATGGGGTAGCCCTGGGCGAGGTGATGATCCGATTCGACCCGATTGATGTGCCCTTCGAGCGGGCTCGCATGTGCCGAATCTGGCACGGCGGCGGTGAGACTAACGTGGCCGAGGGACTGGCGTACTGCTTCCGCCTACGCGCCACAGTGCTCACGGCGCTGGTGGATGACGGCTTCGGACGGAACATCGAGAACCAGTTCCGCGAGGCGGGCGTGGACACCAGCCACGTCCTCTGGTTCAGCAACAGCGGGAAGGGCAAGTACGCGACCGACAAGAAGGGCACGCTCCACAACGGGATCAACGCCACGTTCCGGGGCAAGGGCGTGGTCCCGTCCAAGACCGAGTACTACCGGGCCCACACGCCCATCCGCGAGGTGGGGGCGGCGGACTTCGACCTGGACACGCTCTTCGGCAAGGAGGGGGTGCGCTGGGCGCATACCGGCGGCATCTACAGCCTCCTCTCTCCCAAGACGGCCGAGACTGCCGTGGAGTACCTGAAGAAGGCCGGCCAGTACGGCACCCTGCGCTCGACCGACCTCAACTACCGGGCCAACGTGGAGCCCAACAAGGACCAGGCTCGCAGCATCAACCGCCAGATCGTCCCGCACGTGGACTTCCTGGTGGGCAACCAGAGCGACTTCGACGATGCCCTGGGCTACACCGTGGACGTGGCGAAGAATGCCCCCATGGAGGAGTGGCTGGCGGCGTATGTGAGCCTGCTGCGCAACGTGGCCAAGGACTTCCCGAACCTGAAGCTCATCGGGACCCAGCTCCGCGGGGCGCATTCGGCCGATCGGATCGACTGGGGCGCGGTGCTGTACGATGTGGCCGAGGACAAGCTGTACCAGGGGGTCGTCCGGCGCGACGTGGAGATCGCCGACCGCACCGGCGGGGGCGACTCCTTTGCCTCGGCCGTCATCGCGGCCCTGCTGAAGGGCAAGTCCCTGGAGGACGCCGTCGAGTGGGGCGCCGCCCATGGCATCCTGGTCCAGGAGACGCCCGGCGACACCACCATGGTGACCCAGGCGATGGTGGAGGCCGAGGTGGCCCGCGGCAAGAAGGGCGCCGGGGTCGTGGCGCTGCGCTAGGTACGGAGGAGAGGAGAGAACGATGGCAAACGCATACACGAAAGACCCCTCGCGGGTGGACAAGGCGCTCCGACAGAAGGGCATCGTGGTGGTCATGGGCCGGGATTACGCCCGGAACCCCCAGGATGTCATCAATACCATCCAGGCCATCTACGAGGCCGGCTACATCGCCGAAGTGACCTTCCGCATCCCGGAAGGGATCGTGAAGGAGGCGATGAGCGAACTCCGAAAGCGTCGCGAGGAGACCTTCCGGACCAAGCCCAACGACCCGATGCTCATCGGCGTGGGCAGCGTGATCAACCCGCGCGAGCTGGAATCCGCCATCGAGATGGGCTTCGACATGGTGGTGGGCCCCGATACGTGCATGGGAGGCTGTCGCGATCCCATCGAGTTCGTGCGCATCGTCCGGGCTCACAAGGTCTTCGGCTGCCCCGGAGCCTTCTCGCCCTCGGAGTTCAATTACTACCTGGAGCGCGAGGACGGCCTGGAACCGGACGCCATCAAGGTGTTCAACGCCAGCATCTACGGCCCCAGCGGAATTGGCGCCCTGCTGGCCCCCTACCAGCGGGACCGGCACAAGGGCAAGATGATCATGCCCACGGGCGGCGTCAACCTGAAGACGGGCGCCGGGTTCCAGGAGCAGATCGCGAAGCGCGGCTTCGTCCCGGTGCTGGGCATGTCGGCCCCGCTGGAGCTGGTGCTGGAGCGCAAGAAGCCCGGCGACATGGACACGCTGCGCGAATCGTTGCAGAAGTTCAAGGAGGAGTTCAAGCCCTACCAGCCCGCCTAACCGGTCACGGCAACAGCAAAGGATCAAAACGCTTTTCCCTGAAACTTTGACGTCTCCGAGACGTGTTTGCCTTGGCAACAGACGTGCTTCCGGCTTGACACGCGATGTCGGGTGTTGATAGAGAGGGCTACCTCTTGCACCCTGACGCGCAGTCACTTCCCGAGGTCCCATGACCGACTGGACCCGAAGCCCCCGCTATAACGCCACCTCCCTCGCGCGGGCCCTCACCATCCGGGACCTCTTCGAGCCCGCGACGCCGAGCCTGAGTGCCACCCAGATCGCCCGCAGGTTGCGCGTCCGTCCCGGGAGCCTGTATCCCGCCCTCAGCACCCTGGAGCGGCTCGGGTATCGCGAACGATGGCCGGACAAGCGCTTCCGCCTCGGCCTGAAACTGTTGGAGCGCGGCCACACCATCCTCCAGCACCTGGATGTGTACGAGCGGGCCAAGCCGGCCCTGAGGAAGCTGGCCCAGGCTCTCTCGGGGAATGCCCACCTCGCCGTCCTCCACCAGGGGCAGGTTCTCTACCTGGGCAGAGAAGAGGCATCGCCCAGCGCGGTCTTCCCTTCGATCGTCGGGCGCCTGGTCCCGGCGCACTGCACTGCCGTGGGCAAGGTGCTCCTGGCCCATCTCGGCCCCGGCGAGCGACGCCACCTGCTGGCGGGCCGGCCGTTGGAACGGCGGACGGCCAAGACGATCACCAGCCTCCGGCGGCTCGAGGTCGAAACCGCCGGGGTGCTGACGCGGGGCTACGCCGTGGATGACGAGGAGCTGCACGAAGGGGTGATATGCATCGCGGCTCCGGTCCGGGACCACGCCGGAGAGGTCGTGGCGGCCATCAGCGTCTCGGTGCTGAAGGCACGGGTGACGGAGGCGCGGGTGGAGAAGATTGCGCAGGAGGTCGTCCGTACCGCCGCGATCATCTCGGGCGAAATGGGGTACCGGTCTGCCTGAGTCCTCGTGAAGGGATCGGTTTGCACTGTCACGGGGATATGGGCTCATCAGGACTTACCGCTGCCCGGGAATTTGCTGTGCCTTTCTTCAGTTCCTCTGGCGGATTCCTGGTGACGGTGGCCACGCCGTTTCTCATCGTGTAGGTGATCTGATTACTCCTGGCCCTGCCGCGGGTGTTCATGGTATACCGAAGCCGTCAGCTTTCAGCCCTCAGCAGTCAGCCTAAGGCTGATAGCTGACCGCTTAGTTCAACGGAGTCATCATGAGTGGATTGCGGGTCCTCGTACTGGGACTGGGGTTCTTCGGGAAGAACTGGCTGAAGGAGATTTCGGCGTGTCCGGAGTGCGAGGTAGCCGGAGTCGTGGCCAAGCACCCGGACCTTCTGGCGACGGTCGGTCAGGAGTTCAAGGTTCCGCCCGACAGGCGATTCGTCACGATCGAGGAGGGCCTGGATCGTTCCGAGGCACAAGCGGTGATCGTCGCCCTGCCAGAGATGGTCCACAAGGCAGCCATCCTGGCGGCGCTCGAGCGGGGCCTGCACGTCCTCACGGAGAAGCCGCTGGCCATGGACATGACCGAGGCTGTGGCGATCGTCCGGGCGTCCCGCCGCGCCACGGGCTCGGCCCTGATGGTGGATCAGAACTACCGGTGGCGGCCGCAAACCCAGGCGCTTCGCAAGGCGATACGAGGCGGCAAGATCGGGCGAATAGCATCTGCCAGCTACGAGTTCCGCCAGGCCATCACCCGCACCACCACAGATGCCTGGCGCGAACAGATGCCGCATCCCTACCTGCACGACATGGCCGTCCACCACTTCGACTTCCTGCGGGCCTGCACCGGCCTGGACTGCATGGAGCTGATGGCCTTTCCCGTCCGGCCACCCTGGAGTTGGTACCGGGGCCTCCCTGCCGTGGACGTCTTCCTGACCTTCGAGCAGGGCCTCAGCGTGACCTACACGGGCAGCATGGTGGCGCGGGGATTCACGACGCCGCAGGACGGGATCATTACTCTCGTGGGCGAGGGCGGGACGCTGCGCCTCGAGGCGGACCAGCAGGTCCGGTGGTACCGGGACAGCCAGGTGGAAGTGATCCCGCCGGAGGCAATGCCCTTCACCGACACGGCCTATGCCCTGCGGGAGTTCCTGGCGGCCATCCGGGAGGGTCGGCGGCCCGAGACGCACGTGGAGGACAACCTGCGGTCGTTCGCCATGGCTGCGGCGGCCATCATCTCGGTGGAGAAGCGGCAGCCGGTCGCTGTCGCACCGTTGGTCGCAGAGGCCCTCGGAAAATGAAAAACTGACAACCGACAATTAGAAACCGATCAATCGAGTTCTGTATTGGCCGGTTGTCGGTTGTCAGTTGTCGGTTTTACATTGGGTCCTGGAAAGGGGTCATCATGGATCTGGGGCTCAAGGACAGGGTGGCTATCGTCACCGGCGGGAGCAAGGGATTGGGCCAGGCCGAGGCGGAGGCCCTGGCGGCCGAGGGCGCCGCGGTGGTCGTGGCTACGGCCAAGAGCGTCCGCGAGGCGGATCAGGTCGTCCGGGGCCTCCTGGGCAAGGGCTGCCGCGCGATCTCCGTCCAGGCGGACGTCAGCCAGACGGCCGACGTCAAGCGCCTGGTAGAGATCACGGTGAAAACGTTCGGGCGCCTGGACATCCTGGTGAACAACGCCGGGACGACCGGCCCGCACCTCAACAAGCCCCTGATGGATCTGCCCGAGGATCTTTGGGACTTCATGCTGGGCAACCACCTGCGGAGCGCGTTCCTCTGCATCAAGTACGCGGCCCCCCACATGGTGAAGCAGGGCTGGGGAAGGATCATCAATACCTCGTCCATCCACGGGCGCGTGGGCGGACGGCCCACCTTGGGGCACTACGGGGCCGCCAAGGCGGGGGTGATCGCCCTCACCATGACGGCGGCGCGGGAACTCGGCCCCAAGGGAATCACGGCCAACGTCATTTCGCCCGGATTCATCGGGACCGAGACGCTGCGCGGCATCCTGAGCCCCGAGCGTCTGCAAACGTTGCAGCAGCAGATCCCCGTGGGCCGGATCGGAGAGCCGGCAGAGGTCGGGCGGGTCGTCGCCTTCCTCGCCTCGGAGGCGGCCTCGTACATTAACGGCGCCGTGGTGGATCTAAACGGCGGCCGCCTGGAGTATTTCTTCTGAGTTCGTCGGAAGGTGACCATGAGCAAAGTCATCAGCGCACGAGCAGCCGTTGATCTGGTGAAGTCGGGCGACACCTTGGCCATCCACGGCGCCGGCGGCGGCAATGTGGAGCCGGACCTCCTCATCCGGACGCTGGCGGAGAAGTTTGAGGAGACGGGGCAGCCGCGTGGCCTCACCCTCTTCCACGTCTCGGGCATAGGAGACTGGAAGAGCACCGGCCTGAACCTCCTTACGGGCGAGGGGTTGGTCCGACGGAACATCGGCGGCCACTACGGCATGTCGCCCAAGTACGCGCAGCTCATCCTGGACAACAAGATCGAGGCCCACTGCTGGCCTCAGGGGGTGATGTCCCAGTGGCTGCGCGAGGTGGCGGCCGGGCGGCCCGGCCTCATCACCCACATCGGCCTCCAGACCTTCATCGATCCCCGGGTCGAGGGGGGGAAGCTCAACCCCCGCACGACGGAAGATCTGATCGAGGTCCTCAGTTTGGCGGGCCGCGAGTGGCTCTTCTACCGGGCCTTTCCCCTCAACGTGTGCTTCATCCGTGGAACGACGGCCGATGAGAAGGGCAACCTGACGCTGGAGCAGGAGCCGGCCTTCCTCGAAGTGCTGCCCATGGCCATGGCCACCCGGAACTCGGGCGGGGTCGTCATCGCCCAGGTCAAGCGGCTGGCCCAGGCCGGCACCTTGCCGGCCAAGATGGTCAAGGTCCCCCACACCATGGTGGATCACATCGTGGTCCACCCGGGCCAGTGGCAGAGCGTGGAGTGTGAATACGATCCGGCCCTGAGCGGGGAGGTCAAGGTCCCTATCTCCTCGCTCCCGCCCATGGAGCTGGACGAGCGCAAGGTCATCGCCCGGCGCGCCGCCCTGGAGATCGTGGCGCTCCCCCGGGCGGTCCTGAACATGGGCGTGGGCATGCCGGACGGGATCGCGCGCGTGGCGGCCGAGGAAGGCATTGAGGATCGGATGACCGCGACCATCGAGCAGGGGATCACCGGGGGAATTCCGGCGCCGGGCGTGATCTTCGGGATGTCTGCAAACCCCGAGGCGATCATCGACCAGGGGTACCAGTTCGACTTCTACGACGGGGGCGGCCTGGACCTGACGTTCCTCGGCCTGGCGGAGGCGGACGAGCAGGGAAACGTGAATGTCAGCAAGTTCCAGGGGCGGATGCCCGGCGTCGGCGGCTTTGTGAACATCTCCCAGGGGGCCAAGGCGGTGGCCTTCTGCGGCACCTTCACGGCTGGAGGCTTGGAGGTCGAGGTCGGAGAGGGTCGGCTCCGCATTCGGAAGGAGGGACGGTTCCGGAAATTCGTTCCCCGGGTGGAGCAGATCACCTTCAGCGGCGAGCTGGCCGCGGCGCGGGGCCAGCGGGTGCAGTTCATCACCGAACGCGCCGTCCTGGTCATCACCAAGGAAGGTCTACTGGTCACGGAGGTGGCGCCTGGTGTAGACTTGGAACAGGATGTCTTGGGCCAGATGGCGTTTCGGCCCCGGGTGTCCCCGGATCTGAAGACCATGGACGAGCGGATCTTCCGGGAGGGATTGATGGGACTCTGGGAGGCCGTATGAGGAGGTGAAGGTGGACGACGAGGAGCGAGCAACGTACAGGGCATGATGTTGTCGGAAGCGGGATGAGCCAAAAGGAGGCACGAGATGCGTAAGGGAGTAGCAGTGGCTGTGGCGGTGCTGCTCGTCCTGGGGCTGGCGGGCGCGGCGCACGCTGGGATTCTGAAGATGAAGGCCGCCCATTACTTTGATGACCAGCATGCCTGGGACAAGGGCTACCAGAAGTTCCGGGACGTCATCAGGGCCAAGACCAACGGAGCGCTAGACCTCGAGATGTACAATCGCGGCGTGCTGGGGTCGGAGAAAGACTACATCCAGAACATGATGCAAGGCGCCTTGGACCTATCCACCGTGTCCACGGCGTCGGCCGGCGGCTTCGCCAGGGAGCTGACCTTCCTCGACCTGATGTTCATCTGGAAGGATTACAGCCACTGGGAGCGGGCGCTGGACGGCGAGATCGGCCGCCGGATTGCGGAGGTGATCGAGAAGGGGACGGCCAAGGCTGGCAACCCCGGCCTGAAGATCCTGGCCTTCATGGGCGGAAGCCCCCGCCATGTGATCAGCCGGAAGGCAGGGTACACAACTCTCGCCGAGATGGCCGGTTTCAGGATCCGCGTCCAGGACAGCCCGACCCAGATCGAGATGTGGAAGCTCCTCGGAACCATCCCGGCGGTAGTTCCGTACCTGGAAACCTACAACGCCATTCAGACCGGGGTTGTGGACGGGATGGAGAACGAGCTGTCCACGGCCTTCCAGATGAAGTTCCACGAGGTGGGTCCCCACATCAGCCGGACGGCCCACATCATCACGGTGCGGCCCATGTTCATGAGCGGCCAGACGTGGCAGAAGCTTACTCCGGAGCAGCAGAAGATCGTCATGGAGGCGGCGAAGGAAGGCGTCGCCCTCCAGCGGGCAATCGAGCAGAGGCAGAATGACGAGGCCGAGGAGCTGATGAAGAAGGTCGGGACGAAGTTCTACGACTTCAAGGAGCGGCAGAAGATGGCGGACATACTTCTGCCCGTGCGACAGCGGGTTGCCAAAGAGGTCGGGATCAGCGACATCTTCGAGATGATCGAGCGCGGAGGGAAGTAGTAAGGGCGAAGCGACCGGGGGTGGCGGGATCGGGACTCCTGATCCCGCCACCCGTTCGTAGGGGAAGAGCATGCGTTCTCTCGTCGAACGGCTCGAGCAGATCCAGCTCTGGATCACCTTCGGGTGTATTTCCGTCATCACCGTGTGCGTCTCGGTCCAGGTGTTCGTGCGGTACGTGTTGCAGAAGCCCTTCTTTCTCTGGACCGAGGAGCTAGCGCGGTTCATCCTGATCTGGATGGTGTTCCTGGGGATTGGGGTCGGGGTGAAAAACGACGCCCATTTCGCCATGGACGTCCTCCCCCCCTTGTTGGGGCGGCGGTGGGGTGCGGTCGTCCGGCTGTTCAACGATCTTTGCATGGGGACGATCCTGATTCTGCTGATCCTGGCCGGGCTCCGGTTCTCCTGGTTCGGTATGTTCCAATACAGTCCCAACATGGAGATCCTGATGGTCCTGGTTTTCATTTCGATCCCGCTCGGGGGGGTCCTGTCGCTGACCTATCTGGTCGAGCGGATTCAGCAACGCGTGCGGGACTTCCGGGGGGGTGCCCAGTGAGCCCGGTAGCGGTTCTCTTCCTCGCCTTCTCCGTCCTGATCGCCGTCGGGGCGCCCATCTCCGTGGCGCTGGCCCTGTCGTCCCTGCTCGTCATGGTGCTGGATCCCAACATCCCACTGTGGATCGCTATCCAGCGGTCCTTCAACGCGGTGGACAATTTCGTCCTCCTGGCGATCCCGTTCTTCATCCTCGCGGGCAGCATCATGAACGAGGGGGGCATCACCAAGCGCCTGATCAAGCTGGCCATGGCCCTGGTGGGCCACATCAAGGGCGGCTTGGCCCACGTGACGGTCGTCGTGGGCATGATCTTCGCCGGGATCTCGGGCTCGTCCACGGCCGAATCGGCGGCCCTCAGCACGGTCTTCATCCCGCCGATGTGGGAGCGGGGCTACCGCAAGAACTTCGCTGTGGCCATCACCGCCTGCGCCTCGAGTTTGGGAGTCATCATTCCCCCCAGCATCCTGGTAGTCATCTACGGGGCGGTGGCCAGCATCTCCATCGGGGCCCTGCTCATCGCCCAGGCCCTGCCCGGGGTGCTCATGGGGCTCTCGCTGATGGTCTTCTCGTATGTCATCGCGCTCATCTACGACTATCCCAAGGAGACAGAACACTGGTTGGGCTTCCGCGCGATCCTGGAGGGGTTGAAGGAGGCGATCCTGCCCGCCGGCGTGCCCATCATCATCATCGGCGGGATCGTGGGGGGGATTTTTACGGCGACGGAGGCCGCCGTGGTGGCCACGGTGTACGCCTTGTTCATCACGATCGGGGTGTACCGGAGCCTGGCCGTCGATCGCCTGGTCAAGGTCTTCGCCGAGGCCGGGCACCTCACCGCGGTGATCCTGTTCTGCGTGGCGGCGGCCTCCATCTTCGGGTGGCTCCTGGCGTTCTACCGCGTGCCCGAGAAGATCACCGCATGGTTCCTGACCTACAGCACCAGCCCGACGGTCTTCATCTTGCTGGTGATCGCCCTCTTCAGTGCCCTGGGGACCTTCATGGATGCCGTCCCGGCCATCATCATCTTCACCCCGATGATGCTTCCCATCGGTAAGGCGCTGGGCGTTCACCCGATCCACCTGGGTGCGATCATCGTCATGACAATGGCCATGGGGCTCCTTACCCTGCCGTACGGCCTCTGCATCCTCATTGCCTGTGCGGTGTCCAAGTTTCCGGTCTCCAGAGTTCTGGGTATCCTGTACATCCTGATGATTCCCATCTTCCTGATCATCCTCCTGTGCGCCTTCTTCCCGGGGATCGTGTTGGTCGTCCCGCGGCTGCTGGTCCCCAAGTGGGTGTAGATTCCTCCGGATCGCGTGAGGAAAGTGTGCCCGTGAGAGCGCTCCAGGGAGTCCGCGTCATTGACCTCTCGCGATTCGTGGCGGGTCCGTTCTGCTGCCAGATCCTGGGTGACAACGGGGCCGACGTCGTCAAGGTCGAGAAGCCGGACGGAGAACCGGCCCGGCAGATGCCCCCGTTCGCCCGCGGGGAGAGTCTCTACTTCATCGCCTACAACGGCAGCAAGCGGGGGATCACCATCAATTTTCGGTCAACGGAGGGTCTGGCGATCTTACGTCGGCTCATCGCCAAGGCCGATGTCGTGGTAGAGAATTTTCGGGCGGGCACCATGGAGAAGATGGGGCTGGGGTATGAGGAGATGGCGGCGGCGAACCCCGGGCTCATCATGGTGTCCATTTCCGGCTTCGGATTCGAGGGGCCGTACATTGGCCGGCCTGCGTTCGACGAGATCATCCAGAGCATGAGCGGACTGGTCAGCATGACCGGCGAGGGCGATCGGCCGCCGATGCTCACGGGGACCTATGTGGCGGACTTCGTGACCGGCATTTACGGGGCCCTGGGGGCCATGCTGGCTCTCAGTCTGAGGTCGAAAACCGGGCGTGGCCAGTGGGTGCAGATGAATCTGCTCCAATCCCTCATCTCTATTTTGAACACCACGGTGAGCCGGTACCTGCTGCTGGGCGAGGCCCCACGCCGCCAGGGGAACCGCAATGCCCTCATAGCCCCGGGAAACATCTACCCGGCCCAGGACGGCCACGTGACGATCGAGTGCCTGACCCAAGACATGTGGGAGGACCTGGCGCGGGCCATCGGGCGGGAAGAGCTGATTCGCGATCTCCGGTTCGTGGACGTCGTCAACCGAAAGCAGCATGCCGACGAACTGGACCGGGAGGTCCAGGCATGGATGGAGGTGCGAACGACCGAGCAGATCGTCTCCATCCTGGAACGGCATTCGATCCCGTGTGGTCCTGTATTGGACATCCCCGCCCTCGTGAAGGACCCGCAGTTTCAGGCCAATCAGACGGTCGTCCAGGTCGAGTATCCCGGCCTCGGTCCGGTCCCGGTCCTGGCGCCGCCCATCCGGCTTTCCGGAGACGCGACCCCCCGTAGGGGACGGCCTCCCCGGCTGGGGGAGCACACGCAGGAGGTGCTTTCGGAGTGGCTCGGCCTCAGCCCAGGGGACATCGAAACGCTACGGGCCGGGAACGCGTTGTGAAGGGGCGCCAGCGCCCTCGATGCTTGCGTTCCGCCGTCGGGAATCCCGCCAGGACGTAATGGGGGACGGTCATGAATTTATGCGATTCTCTAAGCTGGGAGGTGGGCCTCCACTCATTGACGGCCGTGCGCGGCGGACAAGGCGGGCCCCGGTCCACATGATCCGGAAAAGGCGCTGCGCCACTGTAGAGCAAGGGCAGATGATCGTGGCGCAGTATCCCGAGGGTTTGGAGGCGCGCAGCACGGCACGTGGCAGCTTCTGAACACGCCGGTGAAGGAGGAGAAGAATTTCATATTTTCATGACCGTCCCCCATTACAACTGGGAGTGACGATCCCGGCGATGACGTTGCGGCGGTTCTGGGCCATGCTGGCTCACTACCACGGGCAGGTGTGGAACAGCTCCGAGTTCGCCCGCTCGTTCGGCGTTGCCGACACCACCGTCCGCCGCTATCTCGATCTCCTGGCGTCGTGTTTCCTGGCGCGGCAACTGCCCGCCTGGCACGAGAACATCGGCAAACGGCAGGTGAAGGCTCCCAAGGTGTACATTGCGGACAGCGGCCTCCTGCACGCGCTCCTGGATCTTGATACCGTTGCCAAGCTCGAAACCCATCCGAAGGTGGGCGCCTCCTGGGAAGGATTCGCCCTGGACACGGTGACGGCTCTGCTCCGGGGGCGAGCCGAGGAGTGCTACCTCTGGGCAACGCATGCCGGGGCGGAGCTCGACCTCTTGGTCAGGCGAGGCCGCACAAGGCTCGGGTTCGAGTTCAAACGGACGGACGCGCCCACCCTCACCAAGGGAACGCGCAGCGCAATCGAGGACCTGGGGCTCGACCATCTCTACGTCGTCCACCCCGGCACGCGGAGCTATCCGCTTGACCGGCGCGCCACAGCCCTGGCTCTCGTACACTCGCGAACGTTGCTAAAAGCACTCGCCTGACGGCCCTCCGCAACTTGTTGATTCCAAGTCGGCTTCGGAAGACCGCGTGTGGCTGCTAACCCATTTTCCCCAGTTTGAAGCCAAAATGAGTGCTTCGTCGAGATGCACCCCTTGAGATCATTGGGGAAGCGGACCCGAAACTCGAAAAAGGCGTT
>Ga0315285_10001808_pt1 | contig 22445 bp, 24 predicted proteins | sample YL17G09_36_MG_FD_203698 | JGI IMG/M metagenome (GOLD analysis project Ga0315285, IMG submission 203698) | Sediment microbial communities from Yellowstone Lake, YNP, Wyoming, USA - YL17G09_36 | ecosystem: Environmental > Aquatic > Freshwater > Lake > Sediment | place: USA: Wyoming | collected... | reverse complement strand
GTTGATGATTTTTTCATTTTTTTCATTTATTTTAGGTTTAAGATTTCAAATATAATGATTTTTTTTTAATTTTACGACTTTAACATTAATTCTTTTATGTCGTTATAAACTTTTCTATGGCCGTCACCATACTCCTGCCAAGCCAATCCCATAGCTTTTAAATCAAAGTTTTTAAGAATTGTACTATATTCAGTCTCTCCCTCTGGGTGACCGATAACATAAATACTATCAGCCAATTCAATCGCCAATTTAATGTCGTGTGTTGAAAATATGATTGTATTTAATTCATTATTATTTTGAATTTTATCAAACGATTGTTTAACTTTTTCGATATTTCCAACATCTAATCCAGAAAAAGGCTCGTCAAACACCATAAAATGCTTTGAGGAAAGGATTTGTTCTATAATTGCAGTACGTTGACGCTGACCACCAGATAATTCATTAGAATACTTCTGAGCGTGTTCAACTAACCCCCATTCAATAAGATATTTGTCTATTAATTCCTTTTTCTCAATTTCCGTAAGAGTGCTTTTACGTAAAGCATATTTACAGATTTGATAAACTGTTTTATGACGGAATAATGTATACTTCTGATTAACAAAGCCAACATCTCCCTCACCAACTTCTTTTGCATCATCATTTGATGGGGTTGACATATCAGTAATTAAAACTTTACCTTGAATTGGTTTTATAAGACCGGTAAGTAATTTAAACAATGTTGATTTGCCGCGACCAGACCTTCCAAGGAACGCAATCACTTGGCCCGTAGATTCGTACCCATCACGAATAATGTTTTTCTCAATAAGACTGATGTCTTTTATAATAACCTTACCATCATACCCACCACTTACTTTGTCTAGATATAATATTGTTTCTTTTGAAGTATACATAATTAAAAGTTTGAATATCTAAATGATAATTTTCTTATTTTTGTTAAAGAATAATCTAAACCAATACCTATTAAAATAATAATAATTTGCACAGCTATTACTCTACCGTTACTACCTGCTCTGTCTGAATTTTTTATTAATGTTCCAAGACCACCAGCTGCTATTAAAATAGATTCAACAGATACTAGCATCATCCAAACTATAGCTAAATTTTGTCTGATAGCTTCAATAACATAATCAAATCTACCCTTAATAACAACTTCCCAAAGCATTTCCCATCGCGTACAACCTTGTGTTTTTGCGTGGTCAAATTCTTCTTCTGGAATATCATTAATAACACCAAGTATTGATGTGATTAAAAATGTTGCCATAAAAATAACTAATACCCAAACCTGAATTCCTCTAGCGTCATTAATAAAAATTGTTATATAAAAAGAAATTCCGGTTAATGGCAAAAATCTAAGTTTAGATACAGACTCGGCCAACGGTTTTAAAATTGGCAGAGGAGATAAATAACAAAAAACTAATGATATTAATGCTCCAATAAATACTGATTGGGCGCATAACCACAAAGAACTGAAAACATGCACGGTTAATCCTTCAAAGAATAATTCTTTAAATCCAATTAACACTTGCATTGGCGTTGGAAATAAATGCGTGTCTCCAAGACTCGCAAGCATCCATATTAAGATTATAAAAACTAACCACCCCAATTGGATGGTTAGTTTTGTTGAACTCTTAATTTCCTCAAAAGGTTTTAGAAGTTTCATATTTTTATTTTAACAATGTAATTACTACACGTCTGTTTTTTGCTTTGCCAACTGATGTATTATTTTCAGAAGTTGGGTCAGTATCACCTTTACCATCTACCAATTGAAAACGGTCGCTTGATATTCCTTTATTAACTAAATATTCAACCACTGAGTTAGCACGACCTTTTGAAAGAGTCATATTGGCTTGAGAGTTACCGGTATTATCGGTATGACCAATTATTGTCAATTTAGTATTTTCAGCTTGGATTAACAAATTATAAATTGTTTGTAAATCCTTATCTGAACCACTGATTGCGTTACTTCCTGTTGCAAAATTAATATGCCACTCACCGGTTGCCATTACTTCTGTTTTTGTTGCAGTGTAATCAACTTTTTCAGTTTTACCAGCGTCGATATCATTAATGTTTTTTAAGAAATATAAATTTACAGCTTCATCATAAGGAACAACTCCACTCTTTACTGATTGATTGAAACCACAAGGATTTAATTCAGTTAAGTAGCTTGATACTTGGTTGTAAACTGATTTGTAACGATTATTTCCATCAGTAATACCATAATATTGCATTGCATCAGCGTAGTTTAAAACTTTAGTTCCACCAACGTGAAATTCTACACCATCTTTAGTTCCTTTTTGACCTTTAAATAAATCATACCAATATTTACCATCTTCTAAATTGTATGTTTTTGCTACAGCTTCTGCAGCTTTAACACACCATTCATCATATTGTTTAATTTGGTTATTAGCAATATAAGTTCCTTTAAGTAAATTACTAACTAATTTATCATTTTTTACAGCCCACTCTTTAATTGTAATAATTGTTGTGGCCATTTGGTTGTTATAGTCTTTAGTTGAAACGATGTCTGTAAATCCAGATAATGCTTCAAATGCCATTTTATCACCAGGAGTCCAAGTTGTAGCACCGTCAATTTTCTTATTAATAGTTTTGCCGGTCAACTTTCCGTTTTTAACTTCTTTTAAAGGTACTGTATATCCAGTTTTTTGAGATTGGATTAATTCTTTTACAGATTGAATATAATCATCATCTTTTGATGGAGTGAAATTTACTGCATCTTCATCATAAGTTGTTGCGTCTGGGTTAACACGTAATCCACAAGCAAAAGCGTGATTTACATTTAAAACCCAATCACCATCTCCAACAACAGAAGAAATTAAAGCGCCTTTCATTAATTGTGGATTTTCTTTCCATTCTTTTGGCCCAATTAATTTATCTTCACCATATGATAATCCAATAGCACCCACAACTTGAACATGGAATTTACCGGCACCAAATTTTTCATCTAAAGCACTTTGAAGTGTTGCTATAAAAAATGGCCCACCGTCACCCATAATACTAACAAGAGGAGCTGATTTATCTGATACCGGGAAATTACTTCCGTTTGCAAATTCTTCAACGAATTTAATCATCATATCGCGTAATCCACCAACCATATCTTGTCTAACAATTTCCAAGTTAATTTCTAAAGATTCCATAATTGAACCTTTTGTTGTTCTTGGGCCACCATTAGCTCCAATCATACCAGTGTTACCATTCCATGCATATTCTGCAATTCTGGTTAAAGGTTTATTTGAAACAGCAGTAGATACTTCAAAAGATGGAAGCGACATCAAACTTCCTTTAGCTGCATTGTCGATATTTTCTTTACTAATATCTAATGCTTTTAATTGTTTTGATTCGCCCACATGAAGTCCTGGAGCTAAATAATATACACCAGTTCCGACTATTCCAAGTCCGAAAATTAATATCACAAATTCTAATAATGTTGTGAATTTTTGAATTTTTAAGATTTTTCCCATTTGATTTTTTTTTCGTTTATACTTAATTGTTAATTGTTTGTTTTTTTGTTACTTATTTGTTGTTTTATTTTTTTATTGTTGCATTTTCTGTAATACTAACTAATGTGTGTTTATCATAAGGTCTCACATCAAAAGTTAATGATTGTCCGGTGTCGAGCCATCTTTTATATAAAAGCTTTCCATTCATATAAACATAAAGCTCTTTGCCGATTATTTCTTTGTGCACTGCCATCACTAAAATACGTTATCTAAACCACCAGAACTAGCTCTGTCGTTTTGTGTTAATACATAATCAGGGTTCGCATAAGCTTTTGCTTTAGGAACAAAACTTTCTCCAACTTTTATACCATCAGCTAATTGATTTAAGTTGATATATAATTCGTCGCTGTTTACATTGTATTTACCACTTGAAATTGAGTCAATATCTCTTAAGTTACCAGATGTAATTGCGATATCTTCAGCAATAGTTGTGGTTACAACATCTAAAGCATATTCTAATTCCCAGCTCTTTGTAAATAACATTGCTGATTTTGCGCTTTCTGTTGCTAATCGAGATTTTGAAGCGAATTCATAATCTTTCTTAAGAATCTCAATGGTCGCATCAAAGTCAGAAAGTTTTATTTCCATACCAGTTTCAACCATCTTAAGTTTTTGAGTAAACTTTTTCATAATAGCCGCACGAGTACCATATTTTGTAACAAAATCTTTTGCTTGTATTAACTTATTACGAACAACATCAGATTTTGATAATGCTTTTATGTATTCAGAATTTAAGTTCACGTATTCATCTGATTCGCGTGCTTCAACACCTTGAGTTTTAACCATTTCTTCTAAAGCGTTCTTCATTTTTTCAACTTGACCTTGTATTACCAAAATGTCAGTTTGTAATTTAAGAGCATCTTTTTCGGATTTTACAGACTCTGTTTCCATATCACTTCTAAGTTGAGCAACCTTACTGGTGGCAACTCGAAATTGCTGTTGATTTTCAAGCATTTTAACCCTCTCTTGTTCTAATTGACCAAATGGGTCACTTTTAATAAGATTTTTATGCATTGTTCTTGCAAGTTTACGCATCCATTTAATACCCACCGGAGCGAAAATTATAGCCGCCACAACTGCAGCAACCGAAGCGATTGCTCCTAATGTTGCGCCAACCATAACCATAATTTTAGGTAAAGCAAACATAAAAAATGCAACTGCTAAACCTCCAAAGAATAATAATTTTAAAATACTAAAAAGCCCTTTCTCTCCTTTTCTGAAAGAATCTATTTGTTTAGTAATTTCGCCTTCACTAAAATGTTTAAAAATTGGCAACTCCATCATCTTACTTGAACCAAGCGAGCTGGTGCCATTTATACTAATTGTTTTTGTTTTGGTTTCCATAATTTTATTTTAAATTATTAATTATTCCTTGTTTTACTGTTTCTATTGTTGACATCATTTTATTTTTAGCCGAGTCATTTGCTGTAAGTTTATTTTCAACTTCTACAATTAGAGGTTGATATTTATTATCAATAAGAGATAATTTATTTTCTTTATCCTGAATTTGGACTTTAATACTTTCTAATTGCTGTTTAAGTGAACTTAATTCGCTGGAAAGATTTTCGTTTTCGGTATGCTTTTGACTTTCTAAATCTTGTTTTTTCGCATTACCATCAGTAATAAATTTGTTATAAATTTTATCTGTTTCAGCAATATAATACTGTGAATACTCTAACAATTTTTCTTTTGTAATTGTTTTATCCATAGCTTTACCCATATTGAAAGCCATAGCGTAAGTTTTAGGGTCTGCTATATCGCCACTAAGTACCGTAGTATAATATTCAAAAAAATCATACCCTGGTTGATTTAAATTCTCAAAGGTTGTATGATAAATCTCTGCGAATTTTTCCAAATGTTTTTGAATATCTGGGTTTCCTTGAGATTGATTTTGTTTAACCGGTGTTTCAAATTCATTTTTAGATGAAGGAAACTTCACGGAAGATTCTTTTTTAATTTCCGTTTTAACTTCTGATTTTACTTCCTCCTTTTGAGGTTCGTCAGTATTTGTAAGAAATAAACTTTTAAAGCCCATTGTATATATTGTTTTTTAGTTTAAACGTATTTTTTATCTTTTTGTTACAAAAGAATGTGAATTAATATCATAAATGCACTCAATATGTTGATTTACACTAGAATATCTTGATTTTATAATTTTTAAATTATAACCACTTTCAATAGTATCTCTGTTTTTTTCTGATGTTATTATTAAATTACTATGCATTGCTAGATGTGTGTTAACATTTTCAACAGAATGTCTACTAGATGTTCTGTTTAATTGAGTTGTGGTTATGATTGACATATTGAATTTTCGAGATAATTCTTGTAAAGATTCAATATTTCTTCTAGCAGATTCATACGAATTATATGATTTAGTATAAGAAATTATTTTGTTTGAATTTATTTTTTCAAAAAGAACGCGTCTTGTATTTTCACATTTTATTTTATCATAAACCATAGATTCTGAATTATGGGTTAAAAACAAAGGTGAATCCAAAATCACAACAGTTTGTCCTTTAAGAAATGGAATATTATGATTTAAAACTTTATTAAATCTGTCAACAGTATTGTCGTATGTTCCAAAGTTTTCAGATAAAATAGCTATGGCCTTAAATCCTTTTTTTGTTGGACGTATTTTTCTAATTACACCCTCAGAAAACATTATTACGTTAATTCCTGATTCTAAAAAATGATATAACATTGAATTACATAATAAAGTTTTACCTTCACCACTTTTAGATGCAATAGTAACGATACCTCTGCCCAAAAAATTATTATTTCTTAATATTAAAGAAGTTGGATTCATTTTAAAAATTAAATATTAAACCGGTTGAAACGTAATTCGTTCTGGCCCAATTACTGTATTGTACAAAATATCCAACTTTACCCGGGGCATAAGAAAACCCAGCACCATATTCAATGAAATTATTAAATCCACTTTCCATATAAGCTCCAACTCCAAATAAGGCATATCCACTAAAATCACCTATTGGTTTAGAAATTGATGTTTTAAGTTCGTAAAATCCTCTCGTGTTAGATGAAACAAAAATATTCTCAACTCCAAATACAGCGCCAAGACTTACGTTTTTACGCATAAAACCAACTTCAACAGAAGGATATGATGCTTTGTTAAAATTATCAATATTTTGGTCATTAGGGTCAACGTGTCCAATTGATAATCCGACCGAGGTGTAATAACTGGTTTTTGTTTTTGTTGAATCTGTTTGTGAAAACGCGCCAAATGAAAGCACGATTAAAGCTAAGGTGATGATTTTTTTCATAATTTATATTATTTGTTTCGGGTTTTTTACGTCAATTAAATCCATATATCCAATTATAGCACCCATTGGAGCTACCACAATACCTACAGTTCTTAAAACTTCAGTTTTGTAACTTGATTCAAAATCACAATCAATTAATTTGGATATATTTTTTATCCAGCCAATCAATCCAAAGATTGCTAATAATACATAAATGCTATAAACGATAATTACTGTTTTCATATTTTATTTTTTAAAAATTTCTGATGTTGTTAATTCTTTCATTCCTGCAGTACGTAAATCTTCATAAATTTTATCTGCAATATGTTCACATCCGGTTACATTTGATGTTGTGTCAGTTAAAAGAGTTATGTTTTTAATAGTATTTGGAAACATTTCATAAATTTGTTTCAAAGAAGTTGCTACGCAATGTGATTTTGCTTGTCCAGCAACTAATACTTCTTGGTTATATTTAAAAATTTGTTTAAAAAGATTATGATTAAAATCTCCTTCAATATCACTTGTTTGTACTTCTTCTTGAAAAATACCGAATTGTTCAGATGTTGGATTCATCCCTTTTATGTATGTAGTAAATGGTTTCTTAGATATTTCCATCCAATTCTTAATAGCAACCAAAAGAGTTGGAAAAATATTTGAACCTTGTGTGCCGGCAATACAATGGTTTGGCCATATTGTATGAACAAATTTTCCACCTGATTCTAATTGTTCAAGATAATATAATACATGACTTTGCATTATCGGATTTTTTGTTTTCCAAACACCAGACTTTACATCATTAAAAGTAATGTTAGTAAATGGTTCCGGATGTTTACCTTCTGAATTAATCCAATAAATTGAATGTGCTATATCTTCTAGCATATGCATATCAAGTGAAACAATTATTGATTCTATTTGTTCTGCATTTTCTATAATAAAATTTGAAAGTTTTTGCATATCAACATCTGCGTTATTAACAAAAAGCGCTCCGCCTGGCATACAAAAATCTACTTGTGGGTCAATAATTAATAAAGTTTTTTTCATAAGGTTCTTGAACTGTTTAAACGTATTATTTTAAAAAATGTTACTTATTTTGTAAAGATAATTTTTGAATTCTTTCTTTAAGTAATTTATTGAAGTTATAGATTATTCTTTTTTCAACTTCTTTTGGCGGTAAAATCCTGAATTCCTCCCTTTCCATACGGAATCGGCCGGATTTTACTTTCTTATCTCTTTCCATAAGATATGCCCATTCCATATGAAATACTTCAGTATCTATTTCTTTTATTATTTTCGGCATTGGAAATTGTAAATGAAATTTTTTAGCAATTGCCACATGAAGATTATCTTCAATTACTCTATAATTTGGCATTTGTCTTTTTATTGGAGTTGCTAAGTCTGTGACATAGGCTTCCGGAAAATCATGTGTCAATCCTTCTAGTTTTAATTCATCTGGACATAACTCCATAACTAAAAGAGAATGTTGACCTACAGAATATAAATCCTCTGTATGACCAGTAAATCTACAAATTAAACTTAATGAATGAGCGATATCTTCAATTACGATATCTTTTTGTTTTGGTTGAAAAACGTAAAACTTTTTACCACTATACGTTCTAATCCATTCGGGAGTTTCCATAGTACAAATGTACGATTTTTTTTTAAACTACAAAAAATGTAAGTTATTGAATTTCAATCTAGTAATATTCATCAGTGTTATTTTCTTCATCTCCATAGTAATTATCTTCTTCAAAATACCCTTTTTGATATTCACTTATTTCTCTTAAAATTAATTGTAACCTCTCGATTGGATGCATAGCATCATATTTTTGCCAATTTCTATTTTTGCGATATTCTTGAAAATCCTTGCGAGTAAAGTTCCTTGTTAAATTTATTAAGGTCTGATGGAGCTTTTTTTCTTCAAAATTCATATGCAAATGTAGTCTTTTTTATGTAATATAATGAAAAATATTAGTTTTTAGAGACTATTTACAATAAAAAGTCATGGGATTAGAATCAAAAAATTACGAAGCTTTAAGTTTAGTAGCTGGTACTTATAATTTAGATGTGTTAGGTAACGGAATAACTGGAAATTCAGTTCATCAAATTTATTGTTTAACAACAGGTAGTATTACAATTACTGCAATGGGTGGTGGAACATTTACTTGGACTCCAACAGTTACAAATACAACCATTGATGTAGTACCTTCAAAATTAGTAGTTAACTCTGGAACTTATGTTGCTTTTAAAACAAAAAATCAAGGTATTTCATATACCCCTAATGTAATTAACGGATAATTATGGATATTTGTGCTGATAATTGCTTAACCGGTATGACTCAATCGGATGTTTCAAGACTCTATCGTAGAATACGAAGAAAGCTTGGAGAGCCGGTTATGGGAGTTGAACTACGCGACGAACAACTTGAAGAGTGTGTTTGTGAAGCTATTGAAGAATATTCTGCTTTTATTAACAATTGGGCTCTTGAAAACAAGATGTCTCAAATGCTTGGATTACCAAGTAATATCGATTTTACTTTAAAATTTGTTTCAAATAATTTTGGATTTGAAAGAACATATGCTCGAGCATATGGAGAAATTGTTGGTACATCTTCAACTTCTATTAGAGAGCTTAAATTAACTGGTATCACTTTAACAGCTGGAACTCAACATTATTTTATTCCAGCCGGAAGAGAAGTAAATGAAGTTTTATGGTATACACCAAGCTTTATTAACTTATTTGGTTTAGACCCTTTTTCTAATGCAAACATTGCTTTTACTGAGTTTGGGGCCAGCTTTGCCGGAAATTCACTTTATAGTGTAATGCCTATTTATGATACAATGATGACAGCTCAAGCTGCTACTGTTAGAAATAAAGTAAGAGGTTCTGAATATTCATATAGATTAATTGGTGGTCCTAATGGCACAAAAAGACTTTCTGTATATCCGGTTCCAAGAGTTCCTGCTGCGGCTGGCACAACTGCGATTCCTATGTATAGTAACCCCGGAACTTTATTTTATTATTATTATGATGATTCTAGTGTTGGTGGAAATATGGCTTTTTCTGGATATAGTTCAAACCCTGGTTTTACTGGAACTACAGATGCTTTTGGAAATGTAAGTCAAGGAAATGGACTTGTTTCAGGACCTTCTGACGCAAAATTATACAACTTAACTTATGACGAACTTAATGACCCAGCAAAAAGATGGGTAAAAAGATTCGCTCAAGCTAACGCAAAAGAGCTTTTAGGTTTAGGTGTTAGAGGTAAATTTAGTGGTGTTCTCCCTATTCCTGGCGGAGAAGTTACTCTTAATGCAGAATCTTTAATAACCAACGGTAGAGCTGATATGGATGCTCTTAGAGAAGAAATAAAAGCTACTTTAGAAAAATTAAATTACAAAGCAATATTAGAAAATAATGCTGCAATTCAAGAAAGTATAAATAAAACATTTATGTACAGCCCTATGGGTGTATGGAGAGGATAATAAATTATGGCAAATCCCCCTTATAATAACAATGAAGAAAAGCCAGAAGAGGCAAAGAATCAAGATATCTCAAAAAAAGGTATTGATTTATTTTTTGGCGAAAAAGAGCGAGCTTTTTTTGATGGCGTAGGGAGAGAGATTGTTAATGATATTCTTAAAGAAAGCTTTATTTTCTATAAAATTGATTATGCAAGAACAAAAACACATTCACTTTATGGCGAAGCTAAGAAAAAAGTTTACCACACACCAGTTGAAATCTTTGGTAGAATAAATGTTGAAGTAGAAGCTCCAGAATATATGACTGCGGGCGGAATTATCAAAAAGGGTTATGGTAAAATAACTGCGGACATCTTTAGGTCTCACTTAAGTGAACTTAATGTAAATATCAGAATTGGTGATTTCTTATATTTTAAAGGACATTATTATGAAGTTATTGATGACGGTTCTTCAAATATTGGCAACGAACAATCTTATGCGGGAGATATTGTTTTTTCAATAAAAATAGTAGGAATAAGAGTAAAAGACGATGTTTTTAACGCGAAGTAATTTTCCTTAAAATTATATTTTGAGCAGGTGGGAGTTGGCAATACTATCTTCTTATTATAGTATAATCTATATTATATTATTACTTTTGATAGGAAAACCCAACAAAAACAAGTTGTCAAAAAACCCTACAAAAAAACAACTTGCTTATCTATATTTTATTTAAATTTAAAAACGATAATTCAAGGACATAGTAGTCATTTTTGATTTGACATGCCAGAATGTTACGACTTTAGTTTCATCGTACAAACAAAATTTAACTCTTTAAAAGAGCGCTAAAAAGCACTACTTCAGTCAGTGTAAACTCCCCGGAGCAGATACAAGTTTTCGAAAAAAACTGCTTGACGGGTAAAAAACCTATCGCAAATATATAATCTTGTTTCAAGAAAAGCAAATTTATAATAAAAGGAATCTATTTATTAAAAGAATTGTTAATAAAATGTCTATTCAAAAAAACATAAACAACCTGCTTAATCAAAGTTTTGAAAACAATGATTATTTGCCAAAAAAGCTTCTTTTAGAAGATATTGACCAAGGAGTAGTTGATTATATTAATTCTTTAAATATCTCTGTTGTTAATGCTGAAGATAGATTAGCTAGAGTTCCTCTTATTTTTCTAAACCAAGAAAGATGGGCTGAATTTAAGATGAATTGGAAATTTCTAAAGGATGAAAGTGGAGAAGAAATAAATATGCCTTTTATGACAATTAGAAGAACTGGTGTAAAGCCGGGCCAAAATCCTCTAAAAAGAACTATTCCAAAAAAGAAAAAATTTGTTTTTGTAAAAGTTCCTATTTTTGACGGAACACTTAAAGGTTATGATTTATATAAAATCCCACAACCTCCACGAGTTGACGCTCAATATGAATTACGTTTTTTAACGCATTATATACAGGATACTAACACTTCTTATGAAAGAATGATAATGGATGGGTTTTCTGATGGACAAGGCTATATGAACGTAAATGGCTACCATATTCCATTAATGCTTAGTGACCCAAGTGAAGATAATACTGTTGATGAAATAACTGCTGATAGAAAATTTCAAATTGTGTTTCCATTATCGGTTTATGGCAAATTGGTGGACCCAACAAACTTTGAAAGAGTGCCAACGATAACTAAAATTAAAATAGACATAAAAGAGCTGTGAGTTTTGAGAATTTCCCACTATTTATTGGAAATAAAAATTAAGAGATAATGAAACTTAAAAATAATAGCGTAGGTCCTAAAATGATTTATTATATTAATAATGAAGGTGCTCGTAAATCAGTTGAGTTAGAATCTAATGGAATTATTGAAATTAATGATTGTTCTGAAATCTTAAATAAAATTGAAATCGAAAATGCTTGGGTAAGTATTGTAGACGAAAAGATTTCTGATAGTGAAAAATTAGCAAAAGCAACAAAAGACGTAGAGAGCTATATGTCTGAAAGTGGAGAGAAAAAAAGCTCAAAGAAAAAATAAAACAGTAAAAAAAAACAAATAAAATAATGGCAACAGTTTTCGTATCACCAGGCGTTTACACTAGAGAACAAGATTTTTCAGTATTCGCATCTCAAATAGGAATAACAAGACTAGGATTAGTAGGTGAAACTACTAAAGGACCGGCTTTTGAACCTATAAAAATAGGAAGCACAGATGAATATGTGGCTAGATTCGGTACAACAGACCCGAGAATTCAATTGCCATATGTTGCAAATTCGTTTTTACAACAATCACAAGAACTTACAATAACAAGAGTTCTTGGTAAAGAAGGATTTACGAATTCAGCTGCTTGGATTATAAAAGCTAGTGATGAAGATTTCTTTTCAGGAACAACAACGTCTTCTGGTATGACTTTTTCTATTTCAAATGTAGCAAATATTACAGCTTGGAATTTTGTAACTTCTGCTAACACCTCAATGGCTAATGGAACCATAACTGCTACAACAATTGCAAATGATGTTTTCGTAAGTTTTAGTGGTAGCGCTATTACTACAACTACTTGGTTAAATACAGTTAATTCAACTCCATTTAGTGGTTTTGGTATTTCTGTAGCAGGAGCTAGTCCATCGACTTATATTAATTCTGCAGGAACTGAGACTTTTACTTTAAATGCGAATTCATTACAAAGCTCAGGAGCATACTCAGGAGCGCCTATTTGTATAATTAGAAGTAAATCTTCTAATGAAGGAGACCCTTCTGGTGCACAATTCTATGCAAACCTTTCAAGTGCTATTGTATTAGGAAACGTTACTGGAACATTACTTCCTTTTTTCATAAGTGGAACAACAGGTCCTTTAACAGCGCAAACTCAAAGCGGACTTACTGTTTCATTAGATGAGACAAGAGATGATTATATTGTTAAGGTTCTTGGAAAAAATCCAAAGAAATTTAATAATGATTTTGGATTATATGTTGAAAGTATTTACCCTCACTTCGTAAGAGAAGCTACTAAGAGAGGTGATATTTTAGGTCTTAGCAGTGCTATTACTTATTCTACTAATTCAATTTATACTGATTATATTACAGAATACAAAACTCCAGAAACTCCTTATATTGTTTCTAAGGTTGCAGGTGGAATTGTGAGAGATTTATTTAAATTCACTTCAATTTCTGATGGTGATAGTGCAAATGAAGAAATTAAAATTACTATTGCAAATATTGATGATATTACAAAAACTTTTGATGTTTTAATTAGGTCTTATAGTGATACTGATAATGCTATCGTTACTTTAGAAAGATTCAGAGCATTAACTCTTGACCCTTCTCAACCTAATTATATTGCAAAAGCAATTGGTACAACAGATGAAGAATATCCAAGACGCTCAAATTATGTAACTCTTGATTTGGCAGAAAATGCTCCGGTAAATACGGTTCCTGCAGGTTTTGGAGGTTATACATTTAGAGATTTAAATGGTACTGGTACAACACCACACCTTTATTACAAAACTCAATATTTCTCAGGAGATTCAGTGTTTAAAACTTATCTTGGTGTATCAGAATTGGCTTATACTGGTTATACTACATCACAAGTTTCAGTTAGTCAATCTATTAAAACTCTTGAGCATGATTTATGGAGTTATCTTGGTGCAACACCTAGTGGAACTAGTGTTGTGAAAGGATTTCACTTAGAAAGTACTGCTCCTACTGCAACTTATGAAGTTGGAAATCAAACTGCTCTTAGTGGATACACAAAAGCAGAACGTAAGTTCACTTTAGTACCTGCCGGCGGTTTTGATGGATGGAATAAATTTAGAAACCCAGACTTTACAGCTTCTGCAATAGATGCAAACAACGTTGTTGCAATTAAAGAAGGTATTGATGCAATGTCAAATCCTGAAAAAGTTGATATTAACTTAGTTGCTGTTCCGGGTGTAGATTATTATAATCACGAAGCAGTTGTAAAATACGCTTTAACTATGGTTGAGAATAGAGCTGACTCACTTTATATTGTTGATGCTCCAAGAATTTCTGATGCTAACGCAAAAGGAACATCTTCAGAAGCAGTTTCAAATCTTCAAGATACAGGAATTGACTCTAACTACGCTGCAACATACTGGCCTTGGATTCAAATTAATGACCAAAACTACAATAAATACGTTTATGTAGCCCCTACTATGGAAGTAGTAAGAGCAATAGCATTAACTGACAATGTAGCTTATCCTTGGTTTGCACCTGCAGGTTACAATAGAGGTGTTGTGTCAAACATGGTTCAAAGAGCTGATATCAGACTTGACCAGAATGATAGAGATACTTTATATCAAGATAGAATTAACCCTATCGCGACATTTGTACAACAAGGTGTTGTGATTTTTGGACAAAAAACTTTACAAGTTAGACAATCTACTCTTGATAGAGTTAATGTTAGAAGATTATTATTACAAGTAAGAAGATTAATCGCGGCAGCATCTCAAACGTTATTGTTTGAACAAAACGATGCAACTGTTAGAGACCAATTCTTACAAAAAGTAGAACCAATCCTTCTTCAGATTCAAAATCAAAGAGGTTTAGAAGCTTTCAGAGTTGTTCTTGATAGTAGTCCACAAGCTGACCCAAATACTTTAACAGGTAAAATTCAGCTTAAGCCTACACCAGCTTTAGAGTTTATTGACTTGACATTCCAAGTTTTACCTCAAGGAGCTAACTTCCAAGATTTCTAATAAAAACGTAAATTAAATAATAAAAGGGATACAATAAAATGTATCCCTTTTTTTTTGTTATTTATAATAAAAAAATGAAAACACCAAACGCAACTTACAGCCCAAAACGTACTTATTTAGTTACTGCAAATACAGAAAACAATAATTATCTTGTTCGCGGAAACGAGCCATTAAATGAAGATGGTACATTTGCTTATAATTCTATTAATGAAAAATTGCAAACTTTAATTACTGATTTTGATTTAACAAAAAATAAACTTATTACAATATCTATTATTGATAATAATCCAAACAGTGAAAGAGGAGACCTTAATGATGAATTTCTTGCTTATGGAATGTCTCAAGAAGAATTTGATACCACATTTCCTTTTCAAACAACTTGGCCGCCATTTTGGAACGGTGTTAATGTAAGAAAACAATATGGAAATAGTGTTAATAGTTATAGTGGGAGCGTAATTTGGTATCCAGTACAAGGTTGTACAGATATGAGTAATTGTAGTATAGTTGAACCTTCTCAATTTAATTTTTCGGGACTTATAGATTATATTTATTCAATGATGAAAACAGAAAAAAATACTGTAATATATTATCATTGCGAACATGGACATGATAGAACTGGTGCGGTTACCGGGGCTTATATGCTTAAATATATGGACATATCACTTGAAGATGTTTTAACACAAAGGCCACCATTAGGAGCAAAAGCATTTAGTCATCCTTGGGCCTCTACTTATGAAGCATTGATTAAATATTATAATAGCACTTTATAATTAAATTTATATTCTTTAATTTTAAATTAATGCAAAAAAAGAGGGAATATAAAATTTATCTTATTCATTGTAAAATCATTAATTTTTACAAAATAGGAATTTCTGTCAATCCTCAAAAAAGACTTAAACAGCTTCAAACTGGCACTCCATATGAGCTTTCTGTGGTTTATGTTCATGAAAGTAAATTTCCTTTTAAAGTAGAAAAAATATTACACAATTCATTATCATCAAAAAAAGTTACTGAAAATTACAAATATGATTTTGAAAAATTAAAAGGTGAGTGGTTTGATTTGTCTGCCGGTGATATTTTATCTTTTAAACAAAACTGTGTTAAAATAGAAGGACTTATAGAAAACCTGAAGAAATCAGGAAATCCCTTCGTTTAAAATTTTTTTTTACATATTATCCATATTTTTTTTTCTCCTGTATTTATAAATAAATAAAACAATATAACATGGGAGTAGTAATGTTTCGTCCTGTTCCAATCGAACAGGAACCAAAAAGAAAAAATAGATTTTATCTTGAATTTCCAACTGAGCTTGGATTTGAGTCTTACCTGGTACAAACTTCAGGAAAACCTAAAATCACAATCAATTCTACTGAAATTCAGTATATGAACACCTCAACTTTCGTTGCTGGTAGATACAAATGGGAAACTATTGACATCGAATTTATCGACGTAATAGGACCATCTACTACTCAAAAAGTTATGGAGTGGGTTCGTTTACACGCTGAATCAGCAACTGGAAAAATGGGATACGCTGTAGGATACAAGAAAAATCTTGTTCTTAAAGCTCTTGACCCGGTAGGTGTTGATGTTGAAAAATGGACAATGGTAGGTTGTATGATTACATCTGCAGATTTTGATTCGTTTGATTACGGTTCTGATGATGTTATTAAGTGTAAAATCACTATACAACCAGACAGATGTTTATTAGCATAAATTAAAATTTTCATAGAGAATATAGCAAAAATGAGAGGTCAAGAAAATTGGCCTCTCATTTTTTTAAACACTATTTATTGCAAAGCAATTTATTGTTATATTCTATGGCCAACTTAACACTTTATAGAGATTTTTATTGTATAAATCACTCTGTTTTTAGCAGTGCTGATACTTATACATTAATTACGCCATTAGAGCTTTCGGCTAATACATATATAAATAATTCTACAGCTTTAACAGAAAATCTTGTTGTTTATAATGAGTCAACAGGGAGATATTATGTTAATTTAAGCCCTATTTTATATTCATTTGATAATATATATGAATTAATATGGAGTGTTGTTTATGCTGTAAATTCGCCGGTAAAAAAAGTAATAACAAGGTTTAGATTAAACCCGTATAATATCAATTCTTCTGTTGATGTTGAGATTATTTCTACATCTATTGATATAGAGGTTGATTCTCCAACATATGGAATTGATATAGAGATTTTAGGAAGAATATAAAAATTAATAAAAATGCAACAAAACGTAAAAACATTTCAAATGAAGCAAAATGATACGCTTCCAACACTTCAGATTAATGTAAAAGCAAGAGGGTGTTTGGATTCTATTATTCCTTTTGATTTAAGCGGTGTAACAGCTTGTACGTTTTCTATGGCAGATGATTGTGGAAACTTAAAAATATCTTCAATGCCTGCGTTTATTTCTTGTTATTCTGGTGGAAGTGTTCAATATAATTGGATTAATGGAGATACTGATGCTGCTGGTAAGTATAAAGCAGAATTTGAATTATTTTTTTCTGATGGTAAAAAAATGACCATACCAACACTTGGAGTAATAGAGGTAAATATTTTGAAAGATGTAAATGACGTATAATAAATGGGAAGCGGAAATTATTTTTACCCTCTAAATAGAGAATTTTTAAACCTCAGTGGCGGAACCGTTACTGGGGATACTCTGTTTACTGCTAATTTATCCGCTACAACAATATTTTCAGGAAGCACAAATCTTGGAGACTTATTAAATTCTGTAGTTTCTGGTGGAACAAAAGTAAGTAGTGGTATAAACACATTTACTTCTGGAACAATAATAAACACCTCAATAAACATAACCGGAGGAAGTTTTAATAATTTATTTACAAGCGGAATAACACAATTTTTCCAAGCTAGTGCAACAACTTTAAGTGGTGGAACAATATTCTCTGCAAGCACTGATGTTTATGATATTTTTGTAAACAAAGTAAATGCAGGGTCAAACGTTTCAATAAGTGGAACATCAATTTCTCCTATTGTTAATGTTGTAGAATCTCCTTCGTTTAATAATATAAATTATTCAGGAACATCTGTTGGAGGAAATTCTATTTCAACAAATGTGTCTGCTACAACTTTTTACTCTGGGTCAACGAATTTACAGAACGTAATTCAAAATATGATTACCGGCGTAACAACTGGTATAACTTCAACTATTCAAAATGGTTTAAATACCTATACTGGTGGTACCGGTTTTTTGCCAACAATAAATGTTTCAGCACTTACGATTGATAATATAAATGTAAGTGGAACAAGTGTATTTACTGGAGGATTATCTGCAAACACATTAAGTGGCGGAACAATATATTCTGGAAATACAGATGTAAGTTTATTATTTGCTACGCCTCAAAACATTTCTTTAATAAATTCACAACTTACAACTAAAGCAAATTTGTCTGGGGCAACATTTATAGGTGGAATAATTTCTCCTAGTTTAAGTGCTACAACATTAAGTGGTGGAACAATTTATTCCGGCGCTACAGAATTATCTTTAATTATTAATTCACAGATTACTGGAATTACTTCAGGTTTGATTAATACACACGTTCAAAACGGATTAAATACTTACACTGGTGGGACTGCAGACTTGCCTACTGTTAATATTTCAGCGCTTACAATAAATACATTAACTGCATCCGGAACAAGTGTGTTTTCTAATGGTCTTTCCGCAAACACATTAAGTGGTGGAACAATATTGTCCGGGTCAACAAATTTATATTCTATATTCGTAACTTCTGGCTCTTTAATACCAACATATGTACAAAATGGATTAAATACGTATACAGGTGGAACAATAAATAATCCAACAGTTAACGTTTCAGCTCTTACAATAAATACATTAACCGCATCTGGAACAAGTGTATTTTCTAATGGTCTTTCTGCAAACACATTAAGTGGTGGCACAATATATTCTGGCGCGACAGAATTATCTTTAATTATTAATTCACAGATTACCGGAGTAACTTCAAATTTAACTTCTACAAGAGTACAAAATGGATTAAATACTTATACTGGTGGAACCCCTGATTTACCAACTGTAAATATTTCTGGTGGCTCATTTAATTCAATAATAGCATCCGGAACAAGTGTATTTAATGGTGGTTTATCTGCAAATACATTAAGTGGTGGTACGATATATTCTGGTGCTACAGAATTATCTTTAATTATTAATTCTCAAATCACTGGAGTAACTTCAAATTTAACTTCTACAAGAGTACAACCGGGATTAAATACGTATACAGGTGGAACTCCTGATTTACCAACAGTTAATGTTTCGGCTTTAACTATTAATAATTTATTAGTAAGCGGAAATACTACTTTACAAAATGTAACAGCAAACACATTAAGTGCTAGTACTTTATTTTCTGGTTCTACTGATTTGTATAATATTTTTACGCAAGGGTCAGGAACAATAAATACACTTCCTATTTGGACTTCTTCTAAGGTACTTGGAAATTCAATAATAACACAAAGTAATTCAGGAATTACGGTTAATGGTAGTGTAAACATATTGGGGAATGTTGATATATTAGGTACTGCAACAACTATTAATACCCAAATAATACAATCGTTAGACAATAATATTTTATTAAATTATAGCGGAAACCACATTTCAGCAATAGGTGGAGGTATTACAGTGTTGTCTGGACAACCTTCTGGTGTTGCATCTGTTTGGGAAACTGACGCAAATGGTAATTGGTCTGCTAACACTCAAATAATTGCCACTAATGGACTTAATGTTTATGGAGGAAGCTTACAATCAGGAGGAACTAATTTATATTCAATATTTGACCCATTAGGCTCAGGTGTTCAATCTGTTGTTGCTGGTTCAAATATTATAACAGCTGGAACAATAACTAATCCAATAATTTCTGTAGTTACATCTCCTTCATTTAATAATTTAACATTATCAGGTACAGGAATTTCTAATGCATTTAGTTCAACAACTTTAAGTGGTGGAACAATTTATTCTGGCGCTACAGAATTATCTTTAATTATTAATTCTCAAATTACTGGGATTACTTCTAATTTAGTTAACACACACGTTCAAAATGGATTAAATACTTATACTGGTGGAACAGCTGCATTACCAACTGTTAATGTTTCTGCTCTTACAATTAACAATATTACAGTATCTGGAAATTCTATTTTTTCAACATTAAGCGCTTCCACAATATCTGGTGGAACATTTTATGGTAATGGCTCAGGATTGACGCTTAGCGGTTATTTAACCGGAGCCACAAGTGTTGGTGGCGGATATTCTGTCCTTAGCTCAGTTTCAGGTCAAAATGTAAACTTAAAAACTATAAGCCCTGGAAGTGGAATAACTATATTTAGTAGCGGTGATACATTAATTATAAATAATGATTTCGAAGTTTCAGGAACATTAAGAGAAGGAGCTTCAACAACAACTTCAGGAACCACATCAAAAATAATTAATACTATAACAGGTTTTACAGGAGGCTCTTATATGGTAGAGTCATATATTACTGCTTATAATGGTGTTAGTGAATATGGGATGTGGAAAAGAATATTGGGAGTTTATCATTCTGGTGGAACCCCAATTATAACTTATGAAAAAGCTGATTTTGACAAACAAAATGATGGCTTAAGTCCTATTTCTGTTTCTTACAATCCAACAACAGCTGGAACAATAGATATAATTGTAACTGGAGCAACTGATTCTTTTGAGTGGAAATCTTATCATGAAGTTATTGATGAAGGTGTTAATAGTATTCTTGATGTTTCTCATTATGGCGCTTTTGGGTTAACTATAGATGGGTCAGGATTGCCAATAACAACAGGACAAAAAGGATATGTTACAATACCATATTCGGCGACTATTTATGGATGGGATTTAATTGGAAACATTTCAGGTTCATGTGTGATAGATTTATGGAAAACAACTTTAAGTTCTTTTCCACCAACATCAATAAATACAATAACAGGAAATCAAAAGCCTACATTAAATAATCAAATGGTAAACAGAAATGATTCACTTACTGGATGGACAACATCAATAAATGCTAATGACATTTTAGCATTCACTGTATTGTCAGCATCAACGTTATCAAGAGTTAACCTAACAATAAAAACGATTAAAAATTAATATTATGAGCAAAAGAGCAGTGGAATATGTATTTACAGGTAGCACTACAGCAATCACTACATATGATTCAACTAAAACAAATTTAGGAACATTAATGAGACAAATGACCGGAGCTACTGCAATGGATAATTTTGTTGGACCTATGGAAATTGGTTTAGGAAGACCTATGGAAGCATCTACTGCAATTCCTGGGTTTTATCCAACTGTTCAATCTTATGATAATACTACAGATTGGGTTTTTCTTGCTGATAACTCTGCCGCCGCGGCAACAAGAAGGGTTGTATTGTTTGATTATAATAAACAAACTTCTGAATTTAATTGGAAGGGTTTTATAACATTAACGTTCCCTACAGGAGGAACTCATACCGTTAGGGGTTTAAGAGTTACGAGAGATTTTCATACAGGAGGAACTGTAAATGTGAATGGAACAGCAGTTACAGGAACTGGAACAACTTGGTCAACAGACGGAGTTGCCGTGGGTTCAAGAATAGCTTTTAATGCTACTGACCCAACAGCTGTAGTTAGTTGGAGTGAAATATCAAATGTTGGTTCTAATACTTCAATAACAATAACATCAGCCGGTCCAACAATAACATCAGCATCTACTTATGTAATTGAAGAATTAAGAGTTGCTATGACGACCGCAAATGGCACAGGTGTTGCCAATGGTGGGCTATGGGTTGCAAAAGGTTTGAGATATAATCTTTTTTCTCCTGCCGGAACTACGATACCAGCAGCTGTTTCTACAGATAATATTAGAGCAGTTTATTGGCTTGCTGACGCTGCAACTGTTACAAATACATCTGCTGCAGGATTAGGATTAGATATGATGGCAAGTTTTTCAAGTCATGACGCCTATATTTTAGATACTGCAAATAGAGTTTTTAAATATAATCTTAGAGCACCTCTAACCTTAGCTGGCGGAAAATCAACCTCAGCATTTTTGTTATCAACAGGAGTTCAGGCTCCAACTGGTACTATGTCTTCTTTAAACAATGGTAGAGTAGATACTCTTTTTCATGGGCCAGGTTCTGGTATTAAATCTTTATATTGGGCAACAACAACAAGGATTTACAGGTCAGCACTAAGCGGAATAACGAGTGCAAGTGTTGTCTGGCAATCAGATGCAATGGTTGAAGTTCCACCGGGCGGAGTTAATACATATGCTGCATCTTCAACGATGTCCTCAGTAGAGGTGTCATCTGTTTTAGATTCATTAATTATACTTAATACAGGGGTTGCAAATGCAAGAAGTTATGTTACAAAATATAATACTATTTCAACACCATTTGATAAAATATTTTTATCTGACGATAGAAAATTGGACCAAAGTACAGCTGATTCAAACACAGTTGCTCACCCCTCT
>Ga0315285_10001806_pt1 | contig 22454 bp, 18 predicted proteins | sample YL17G09_36_MG_FD_203698 | JGI IMG/M metagenome (GOLD analysis project Ga0315285, IMG submission 203698) | Sediment microbial communities from Yellowstone Lake, YNP, Wyoming, USA - YL17G09_36 | ecosystem: Environmental > Aquatic > Freshwater > Lake > Sediment | place: USA: Wyoming | collected... | reverse complement strand
TAATTGCTGTAGTTTGGCCTTTTTGAATTGTAAAATTTATATTTTTTAAAATCTGCCTTTCTTTAATGTATCTGAAATTAAGATCTTTAAACTGGATTTTTTCTTTTACATTTAAAAAATCAATATTGCCATTTTTGAGGTATTCTTTGTCTGAATCATCAAAAACCCAAAGTATTTTCTCTGCAACTGGACCCATCGCCATCAAATGACCCTTGAGAGTATTCAATCCTTTTGCATACGAGACGAAATGCCTCAAAACAAAAAAATAAACTAAAAAATTACCGAGTGAAAAATTTCTTGCTTTAATATATATTACAACCCATATAAAAATCAGACTAAGTAATCCAAAAAGGCCAGTAAAGTCGCTGATTAATGGAATTGCGGCCTCTTTTTTATAGGCATTAAAAATATGGAATCTCACCTGATCACTTCTTTTTGTCAATATGTCGTGCTCATTTTTTTCGTTGGAATAAGACTTCACAAGTATTATATTTTGTAAAACATCTATTGCTCGAGATGTCAAAGCCATCATTGCCGGGATGTATTTTTTAAAAGAAGCCCTAATCTTTCCCGTCAGCCAGTTTGTCGAATAATATATCAAAATCAATATAGGTAAAGTTAAAATAGTTATTTTCCATGAAATATAAAGTAAAAAAGATAAATATGCTAAGGCCATTATAACATTAACAACTGAGTCGTGCAAATTGCTGAGCCTAGTCCTTAATTGAGTTGCAGTATCTAGCACAATCGAGATTAAGAAACCTGATTGAGCCTTAGCATAGAAAGATTTCTCAAATGATAGATATCTGGCAAATATTTTTGCCCTAAGCATATACTCAATGTCTGTCGAAAATTTATTCATGCAAAAAGCACTGATTAATAGAAAAAAAGTACTTAGGCTAAGCAAGCTCAATATTAAAAGCATGAGAAAAGTAAAAATTCCCAAATCAGATTTGATGTGTATTAATCTAATAAAGTTCTCTAATATAGGCATCTTTAAATTGCTCAAAAAATCTCCGCCCATAGCGAGGCTGTTAAGGACGGGGATGATGAGGCCTATTCCAGCAAGTACGAAAAACGATGCAATAATAACTGAAATTGATGAAACGATGAAAAGTCCTACATTTGCGTCCCCTATAATAAACAATTTTTTTAACATTCGTAAAGTTCGCATTTTTAGCCTTTCTTTATGAATTCTTTATACATATTTTTTAAATAACTATTAACGTCTACTTTGCTATGTATATCGAGAATTTGTAAATCCTTGATTTTTAATTGTTATTATTATATGATTTTGCTGAACATTAAGCAATTAAAAACCTAAGTCCATTAAACGAGTATGAACTTTAAAATTGTTAAAGAATTTATAATAAAACAAAGATGTTTACCGTGGCGTGTGCTAAATTTACTGAATTGCCACTTTCATCCAATTTATATGCTTATTATGCATGGCCGATTAAATATAAATTCGCAAAAATATTGGGAAAAACGTTTTGGCGCAAATGATTATGAGATAGGAGAAAACAAGATTTGTTTGTATAGGCAAGTAGCAAGCAAAATTCCGGTTGGCTCTATTGTATTAGATGTGGGCTGTGGAGAGGGTTCTTTTATGGAAATCTTGCGGGATTCTTATAAAATTAAGTCTTTTGGGATTGATTTTGCATCCGCAGCGATACAAACATTGGAAGAAAAAGGCTTAGACGGATGCACGGCATCAGCAACTGATATTCCGTTTGATGACAATACTTTTGACGCAGTTACAGCATTAGAGGTGTTAGAACACTTAGACTTAAAAAGCAGCAAAAAAGCGCTTAAAGAAATACGTCGCGTTTGCAAAAATAATGGTCTAATATTAGTTACTGTGCCCACCTATAATTCTTTAACACCGCAGGTTGAGCCGGAACACTTGAGGGCTTATACTAAAAAAGCCTTGCAGGAATTTTTGTCTTTATTTCTTAAAGAAATAACTATTGAGCCTTCCGAAAAAGATATTTATTTTGTAGCTTCTGGGAAAATCTATAAATAATTACACCAAAACAAATAAAAATAAACAAATTCCCGTATTTTGCGTAAAAAGTTTTGTGTTTGGCAACATTTACATCGCAAGTCTTGATCCCGGTTATAAATATTTCCTTCCCTTCTGGATCCTTTACGCTTTTGGTTATTTTTCCATTTCTGTAAATAAAGCAGGAGAGGCCGGTGTTTGCAGGGCAGATGAGGCTTATTTTGTTTTTGACAGCTCTAAAAACTGACGCAGCGGCATGCTGGTAAGGGGCTCTGTTTTGTAAACCAGGCGTCATTTGTGATAGCGATCATGAAATCGGCATTTTTGTTGACAAATTGCCTGACAAGGCCCAGGAGATCAACTTTTCTTACTTAAAATCCTGAATTATAATCTTACCAAAAACAAATTCCATTAACTTTTTCAGCCCACTCTGTTGTAACGAACCGACAGCAATTTTGCTATATCTTTTTCCAAGAATGTCTTCAGTATAGGCCAGAATATTTTTTTATTTTCAAAATAATATTTTGTAGTTTCCAACGCTGCTTTTATCAAGTAAAAATGTATAATTTCATAAGACGTTCTACCACTATCTTTTTTTCTAAATTTTGTTAGAATTATTTCGGTAAATAATTCGGCCGATTTTAAGATTAGCGTAATCGGATAAGCAAATTTATTATTTTTAATTTGTGTAATAAGTTGCGAAATATTAAGACAAATCGGTCCTACAAAAGGTTCAAAATCTACTAAGTAAAGTGCATTATCTTTGCCAATAATTATATTTTTTAATTGAAAATCTCCCGAGATAAGCCCTACTTTGGAATCGTCTTTTATTTCGTCTTTAGCGTGGTCTAAGTAAAGAGAGAGTTTCTTTCTTAAATCAGTTTTGAATAAAATAAAAGGCTCTTTTGCAATATCATTTTTTAAATAATCTATAAATTTTTGCATATTAGGAATATTTTCTTGAATATTCAATTTACCTACATCGTATTCGTTAAGACAAAGTATAAGATCTACTGCATCCTCTAGAATGATTTTGTTTTTATCCATGCCGCTTAATATATTGCTGAATTTAAAAAGAGTTTTTTCGCAATTTTCTCCTTTGATATATTCGCTTATTACAAGGGGAGGCGCTTTGATAACATCATATATCCTCGGTATGAAAAATTTTTTATTTTGAGCACCGTCAAGGTAAGATTTAATCTCTTCCATAAGTTTCTGATATTTTTTTATACCTCCAAAACGATCGAAATTTGCCTTTTCATCTTTTTTTACAAATAATTTCTTCGCAAAAACATTACCTTTGATTTTAAATTTTATATCATAGATAAGAATCAGCGAATATGCCCGTTTAATCTCTTCAACTTTTTTTACAAGATAAGGCGGGGCATTTAGATTAAAATACGCTGGGGCATTTGAATAAAAATAGTTCTCTAGATATTTTTCAAGTTTGTTCATCGAATTTTAAAGTATTAAATAAATATTGTTTATTTTTTCAAAACTAAAAATGAGATCTTCATATCTCTCTGCTCTTCCCCTCGTTACTGGAGAGATTGTTCGCCTTTCTTGTTCATGCTGCCAATAAGCTCATACTTAGCCAACAATGCCTTAAAATCCCTGTCGAAACGCTTAATTCTGACTTTCTCCCCCTTCCATCGGGCACCTCCTGATTATGAGCTGGCATTTATGCTACCGCCATGCCTGCGGCAGGCAACTCTTCATTGCGTCTACTTTTTCGGGGGAAGATCAATCCCCTTTACTTCTACTTGCTCAAACCCTTTTAAAAAATCGTATAAATAATTTGGTTCTTTTAGATTCAATAATTCATTTCTCTTACTGGCTAAGTCCTTATAAGACATCTTTTCTATTTCTTCTTTTGCAAAAGTTAGCATGTTTTCAGGCTTGCCTCTCGCTACAACTGCGATTCCATAATCACAATCAAGAACAAATACGCAGAGATCATTCCTAAAAGATCTAAGATATACTACTGTTTTCCAGACATCCCCGCTCCAACGGCCATCCCAGCCTGGCAAATTTAATTTTTTGGCTTCTTTTATAGAAGTAGCTGGATAAGCTATAGTTTCTGATGATGGATTACAATCATGGATTACAATCACACCACGTTCATTTAAATGGCTTAGGCAATTTAATACATCTTGTAGAGATTGTTTATATGTATGCAAGCCATCTATTAACGCAACATCAATTTTTTCTTGTGTAAATAAAGTATATTTTTCATGAAAAAATTCATCACTTGTCATCCCAAAGAATTTCTCATTTTTAACACTTAATATATTTGTTAATCTTCTTTTTGCCAGTACTAATAAATATAAACTAAGATTAAATTTAGGATCTATGCCAATTTTTCTTTTAGCTTTTATAGGAAAGAAGCTAACTCCTTTTTGCACGCCAATTTCTAAATAAGTTTTGCCGCCTACTTTATTCAAAACCGTTTGTACAATTTCTATTCTATTCATTGAATCTCTCCTTTCAACTAAAACTCTATACAATTGAGCTACGGGTACTTATCTTACACTTCTCGCCCAGCCTTGAGCTTATTGAAGGACGAGCGCATTGTTTAGTTAATTTATTATAATAGCTAAGGGTGCAAAAACCGAATAGAATATTAATCCAAAAAACAATCTGACCTTCCCGTCTTTAGTCGAGGGTCTAACAGCCAAAAATTGGCAGAAAGAAACCTATCAAACCTTAGCAAAGGCGGAGCCATCCTAAAAATAAAAAAGCAACTACAATTTTTGTGGCACCGATTATTCTATCGCTGAACACTCGGGCACGCAAGAAAGATTTGAAGATTTCGTGACAATACCATGTCTGCGGTTGTTCCATTTAAAGCCATAGCCAAGGGGTGATAAATCGCAGTATAGAGCGAGCCACGTTTTTTAATTTTTTGTTCAGGGCGTTATAGTCACGATTACAATATCCCCCATAACCAACAATGATTGGTTGCACCGCGAAACGAGGAACTATTTTTCTTGTCAATAAGTCTTTCGTGATAATTTTATAAAAATATTGCTTAGGTAATCCTTGAAGAACAGATTCCTTAATGGCATCTATATTGTCACGAAAACGCTCATTGTAATATTTATAGGTCGAAGAGAATAAACGCAGATCCATCCATTTATTATCAAATATCTGATTTCCAATTACTAACTTTTTCCCAACAAAAGGAATATTGTGCAAATCGCAATAAATATCGTAATTCTTCGGCGCGCTCTGAATAAGACTTTCGATATTTTTTACTTGAAGCCGGCCTGTTACTTTCCAAAAAACATCCGAGGGCAACAAAATCTTTGAATGTGACAGCCCGTAATTAACCATCTTAAAGTCGCCATAGGCTTTCCCGAATTCGCGCGGGTAGTTATTGCCTCCGGGAACCGGGAGAATTTCTATTGTTTTTTCATGATTAGCCATTTTTACCGTATGTTCTATTGCCGAGAGATCGCTATCGGAGTTTTCTAAGAATATGATGCGGTCAATATATTGAGATGCTCAAATAATATTTCATCGCTTCACAATAATCATTTAACCTAGTTTTTGGATCTTTCCGTGCAGTGTCTATGCTATTAGGCGGTGGGGTGATAGTCGCGGTCATTATTAAAACAACCGGCTTTCTTCCGCTGTAGCTATTGGTTGGCATTACGCTCCTCATTTCATTGATTGAAAAAACTCTATGGACCGCCCCACTTGGTGCTACCCTAAAAAAGTAGCCCCATTTTTTTTGAGCTGCTTTGTGAATTTACCTTATCTCTATCTTCTTTTGGCACTTTTTTGTGACATTATTGAATCTTGCTTCTCAAGCACCGCGATAAAATGAACATTATTTGATATGAGGCAGTAAGCTGATATTGCAAGGCCATATCTCTTGTTTCCTTTTTTAGAAGCGCTATATATTTGTTTCAGTCAACATCATCGGTAAATATCTTCTGCCAACAATTTCATGCTGGGTAATATAATAAGGGTATCCTACTGCAGTAACTCTTGCAATGCTAGGCATGCAGCGATTGTACCTCTCAATTTATGCTGCGTCAATAGCAACGGGTGCCTGTCCCTGTTTACAAAATTAAAAATAAAGCATGCTTTCCATTAAAAATGCTTAAACTCTCTTTCTTGCCAATCCTGCAGTTATTATACTAATGTATACATAAAAAATAAAATCGCCGTACTTTGTGTAAAGAGTTTTGTGCTTTCCAGTGTTAATGTCGTAGGTTTTAATCCCGGTTATAAATATTTCTTTCCCTTCTGAATTTTTTACGCTTTCGGTTATTGTTCCGTTTTTGTCAATAAAACAGGAGAGGCCGGTGTTGGCGGCGCGGATGATGTTCACGCGGTTTTCGACAGCTCTAAAGACGGAGGCTGCGGCGTGCTGGTAAGGGGCTTTGGTTTTTTTAAACCAGGCGTCGTTTGTTATAACAACCATAAAATCAGCCCCGCGCTTGTTAAATTGCCTGACAAGGCCTGGGAAAATATCCTCAAAACAGATCAAAACGCCGAATTTCGCGTCTTTTACCTCAAAAATCGTGAATTCTTTGCCAGGGCTAAAGCCTGTTATTTCATCAAGCCTACCCGCCCTTAAGAAAGGTAGCTTATCTTCAAATGGTATATATTCGCCGAAAGGCACAAGATGAAGTTTGTCGTATCGCTTATCAAATTTCTTATCTTCAGATATAAGTATAGCACTATTGTAATATGAGTCTTTACCTGTAAATTTATAGATAGGAGTCCCCGCTAAAAGAGGAATTTTTATCTCTTCTTCTAAAGCAACTATCTTTTTCTGCAAATCTTCTTCTATGTTTAAAAACCCAGGCACAGCAGTCTCAGGCCAGATTATTAAATCAGGCTTATCTTTCGCGGCTAGCTTTGTCAGGTCAATATATTTATCAATTATCGAATTCCTGTATTCTTCATCCCATTTCTGCTCCTGGGGGATATTGCCCTGGACAATCGAGATGCGAAGCGGATAGCGTTTAGCGGATAGCGGATAGGAATTAATTCTAAAATAACCATATATTAAAGTGATGTTTAACAATAGGATCGGCAACAATATGACTGGCATTTTCTTCTTTATTTGCTCATAGCTCATAGCCCATGGCCCAAAGCACAACTTATACAACGCGTAATTCACCATCATTATCAGAAAAGAAACGCCATAGGCGCCTGCTATATCGGCTATCTGTATTATTGGGAGGATTTTATACTGCGTATACCCCAATAGTTCCCATCCAAAACCCGTGAACAAATGCGAACGGATGTACTCTAAAACTACCCATGCGGAAGGGATTAAAAATAAGTCTAAAACAGGCCTTGGTTTTTTTTCAACATAAGAAAATATCAGCCCAAATGCTCCAAAATACAACGCAAGATAAAGAACCAGGACGATCAAGCCAGCCAAAGTCACATAGACAAGCCAATATACGGTAAATAAAAAATAGGCAAGGCCGACAAGATAAGAAATTAAAAATGCTTTTTTTGGGGTTTTATTTTTAAGAAGTAAAAATAGCGGGACGAATCCGATCCAGGCCAGAATCCAAAGGTAGGGTTCTATCCTCATTTCCGGCATTATGGGCTTTGCGCCCCTGAATTGCCCTACTTCTTCATGCTTAAATTCCGCGGCAGCGGTCTCAAATACGCCTACTACTCTTTCAGCGTGGAAAGCCTGTACTTTATATATAAGCTCAACTGTTTCCTCTTTTATCCTGTTTATCATGTCGGAAAACATCGCGAAACCTTCGTTTGTGTACTCGACTAAGGGATCCTTTTGACCATAAGCACGGAGTCCTATGCCCTCTCTCAAATTATCCATCGCGTAAAGATGGTCTTTCCATTTTGAATCTATTATCTGGAGCATTATAATTTTTTCCAATTCCCTCATAGTTTGCGGCCCAATCGTCTTTTCCTTCTGCTCGTAAGCATCGACGCATCGCTTGACAACCTCTTGTTTTAAATCCTCAATGCTCACATCCAGCTGCGCCACATCATCTGTCTTTATAGGGAATCTTCCGCGCAGCCATGACGCGAATCCCGCAAGGTCCCATTCCTCTTCATGCATGCCTTTAGGGCAATAAATATCCAATTTATTGTCTAAAACTTCATCAAGCATCTCAAATACGTGCTCTTTTAGATTTTCACCCTCAAGGACAAGCCTACGTTCCTGGTATATGACTTCCCTTTGGCGGTTCATCACGTTGTCAAATTCAAGCAGGTGTTTTCTTATCTCAAAATTATGCCCCTCGACCCTTTTCTGCGCCGTCTCAATTGCTTTGGAAACTAAACCATGCTGTATTTCCTGGCCTTCTTCCATCCCGAGCCTCTGCATGATAAATGATATCCTGTCTGAGCCGAATATCCTCATTAAATCATCTTCCAGCGCAACGTAAAATTTTGAAGAACCTGGGTCTCCCTGTCTTCCTGAACGGCCGCGCAACTGGTTATCTATGCGCCTTGATTCGTGCCGCTCTGTGCCTAAAACATGCAGCCCGCCCAGGTCAACGACCTTATTATGTTCTTTTTCAACTTCCAGCTTTTCATCTTTTAACATTTTATTTTTTATTTCAGGCTCGACTGCGTGAGGGTCGACTCCTTTTGACCTTAATTCCTCATTTATCCTGTATTCCGCGTTTCCGCCCAAGACTATGTCAGTACCCCTTCCTGCCATGTTAGTCGCGATTGTAACACCGCCAAAACGGCCTGCCTGCGCGACGATGTACGCTTCTTTTTCATGGTATTTGGCGTTTAACACCTGGTGCGGGACCCCTTTTCTTTTTAAGAGGGCGGATAATCTTTCTGATTTTTCAATTGAAATCGTGCCTACTAAGACAGGCCTTTGCTTTGAATTTAAATCCGCGAGCTCATTTACAACCGCGTCAAACTTTTCTTTCTCTGTCCTGTAGATCACGTCAGGATAATTTGTCCTTATTAAAGGCCTGTTTGTGGGGATAACAACGACATCTAGTTTATAAATATGGTGGAACTCATTTGCTTCTGTCGCGGCTGTACCTGTCATGCCGGCGAGTTTATCGTACATCCTGAATAAATTCTGGAATGTAATAGTCGCAAGGGTCTGGTTTTCCCTTTCGATTTTCATGCCTTCTTTTGCCTCTATTGCCTGGTGAAGGCCGTCTGACCAGCGGCGTCCCGGCATCAATCTTCCGGTAAACTCATCGACGATGAGGACTTCGCCGTCTTTAACCATGTATTGGACATCTCTTTTAAAAAATGGGCTGTGCGCCCTCAGCGCCTGGATAATGTGGTGGCGATGTTCTGAATATTCGGCATCATATAAATTCGGCAGATTCATAAGCTCCGCCGCTTTCTGCTCGCCTTGTTCAGTCAAATGCACTGTCTGCGCCTTTTCATCATAGATATAGTCGCCTGTTTCCTCTTTTGTCTCCTCGTTACGCTTTCCTTCCGTGAGTTTTTTAGCGGCCTTATCTGCCTTATAATACAAATCTGTTGATTCTTCCGCAGGGCCTGAAATTATAAGGGGCGTCCTTGCTTCATCTATTAAAATGCTGTCAACTTCATCGACTATCGCGTAATGATGCCCGCGCTGGACCATGTCTTCTTTGCGGATGACCATGTTGTCCCTTAAATAATCAAACCCAAATTCATTGTTTGTTCCATAAGTAATATCCGCGCCATAAGCTGCTTTGCGCTGGTCCTGGTCCAAATCGTGCTGTATTACGCCTACGCTCAACCCCAGCAATTCATATATCGGCCCCATCCACTCCCTGTCTCTTTTCGCCAGGTAATCGTTGACTGTTACGATGTGGACACCTTTTCCTGAAATGGCGTTAAGATACGCCGACAAAGTGGCGACCAATGTCTTGCCTTCGCCTGTTGCCATTTCAGCGATTTTCCCTTCATGGAGCACCATGCCGCCTATAAGCTGGACATCAAAATGGCGCAGGCCTATTGTTCTTTTTCCAGCTTCGCGCACAACAGCGAAAGCCTCAGGCAGTATTTCGTTTAAAACAGAGCTTGTCTCTTTTTTTAAATCATTTTTTACTCTTTTTATGTCTTCTTCCAATTCCTGGCGTTCTTCCGGCGCGATATTCTTCCTGAACTTATCTTTGAGCTCATTTAACTCATTATCTAAGTCTTTTGTCCTGTCTTTTATTATTTTACGGAATTCATCTGTTTTCGCGCGAAGTTGCGCATCTGAAAGTTTTGACACTTCAGGCTCAAGCGAATTGGTTTTCTCGACAATAGGCTTGAAACTTTTTATTTCTCTCTCGTTCTGAGAGCCTATTACTTTCCGCATCACCCAACTAAACATTTTTTCCGCCTTCTGCTTTCCACTTTAAATATGCCTCTATAAAAATATCAATATCCCCGTTCATCACTGCTTCACCTTTGCCTGTCTCAACATCTGTGCGGTGGTCCTTTACCATCGTGTATGGCTGAAAAACGTATGAGCGGATCTGGCTTCCCCAGGCTATATCCATCTTCTGCCCATACTCTTTGGCAAGTTTTTCTTCCCTTAATTTGCGCTCCCTCTCGTACAGTCGCGCCTTCAAAACTTTCATCGCCTCTAATTTATTCTTGTGCTGGGAGCGCTCGTTCTGGCACTGGACAACTATACCCGATGACAGGTGCGTTATTCTTACTGCTGAATCAGTTGTGTTTACTCCCTGGCCGCCGGGGCCTGTCGCGCGGTAAACATCGATACGCAAGTCCTTTTCCTGTACTTCTATCTCTATATCTTCCTTTATTTCGGCGATTACGTCAACAGACGCGAATGATGTATGCCTTCTTTTATTGGCGTCAAAAGGTGATATCCTCACCAAGCGATGCACGCCGCTTTCAGATTTAAGGTACCCGAACGCGTAAGGGCCGTCGATAAATATCGTGACATTTTTAATTCCTGCTTCTTCCCCCGCGAGATAATCGAATATTTTTACCTTAAATCCTTTATTTTCCGCCCAGCGCTTGTACATCCTGAAAAGCATTGAGACCCAGTCGCACGATTCCGTCCCGCCTGCGCCTGCGTTTATTGATAATATCGCGCTTGATGCGTCGCTTTCCCCCGAAAGAAGGGTCTGCAGTTCTAAATTATTTATTTTTGAATCTATTTCCGCAAACTCTTTTTTCAGGTCTTCGATAGATTTGGCATCCGAATCTTCGACTAAAGATACGAGTTCTTTTGCGGAATCAAAGTCTTTTCTTATGTTAAACAAAGGCTCGGTTTTTGCTTTTATTGATTTTAATTCCTGGATGATCTTATTTGCTTTGGCCTGGTCGTCCCAAAACCCCTGCTGGGACATGGCTTGCTCTAACTCGGAGATGCGCTTAAGGCTGGCATCTGAGTCAAAGATACCTCCCGAGTTCGGTAAGGCGGGACTCTATTTGGTCTATGGTTTGTTTAATTTCTGGGATCATTATGTTATGTATTATAACCTCAACAGCTCTCTGCTTCAAGCATTTCTTTCTTGCGCTTAACACCTTTAGCAAAGCCGCCCAAGGAGCCATCTGAGCGGATTACCCTGTGGCAAGGAACTTTTCCCCTCACTTTGTTCGGGACTTCGCCTATGAAAGGATTTCTTTTTAATGCCTGCCCTACTGCCCTGGTAGCATCTGGATTGCCTATCTTCTGCGCCACCCATTTGTATGAGCGGGTTTGCCCTTTAGGGATCGTGCTTACTACTTTATATACTTTTTGTTGAAATTTTGTTAATCTTATCACTTTTTCACCCTTACAATTTCAGCGTTTACGAGCACCTAAGGCGAATGCCTGCCTGCCGGCAGGCAGGGGAGGATTCACACCGGGCGCAGGGGTCTCCATGAGCCTTACGGTGCGAGATAAACAGCTGAAATTTTATTCTTCACTACCACAGTGGCGCCCGCTTTACTTCTGGGTCAGTTTTTATGTTCTGCTCAACCTCTTCTTCTGAATATCCTTTAAGCGCGTAGTTGCGCCCTAATTCGTTATTTTTCATGTCTTTTGCGCTTTCAGCCGGCGAATTTATAATTTCCCTTACTTCATGGGCATCAGTCAATTCTTCGGCAAATTCCGGTCCAAATTCCTTGGTGAGCCAATAGCTCCAAAAGATATGGGCGTAAACATCTTTTGGTATGCTCTGGTCATTATTGTATAATTCCTTAGACTTTAGCGTAGCTGCTAGCGAAATTTCCGCTATCATCGGCACCCGTTCCGGGTATCTAGAGGCGACTTCGATTTCCGCATCAGTCAACTCCTCATCTAAAAACCCTTTATCGCGCAATTTATTTATATACGATTTCATTATTTCCTTGTCCAGGATTATAGTGATCAATTCCTCGGTTTTCGGTTCTTCCTTGGTTCCTGCCTGAGAAATTGCCTGTGTTTCTGGTTTAGCTGGCTCGACCTTTTTTGGTTCCTCACTTTGAGCAAACAATAAACCACTCCAAAAAATTAATAAAAGTACCGCAATTATAGACTTCATCTTCTCTTATCCTAATTTATCCAATTTGCGAAAATATGTCACAATTTTCCTAGCGATTCCGCGGTTCATAGACTTTAATTTAAGTAGATCCTGAAACTCGGCTATCCTGATATACTCGACTGAGCCAAAATGTCGAATCAAATCTTTTTTGCGCTTGTCCCCGATCCCTGAAATCCTGTCGAGTATTGATTCTGACAAAGTCCTTCTGTGCAGGTTCCTGTAATAAGAAATCGCGAACCTATGCGCTTCATCCCTTATCCGCTGCACAAGCCTCAAAGCGTCATTTGATGCGTCAAGCCTGACAGGCTCTTCTTTTGCTTGCGTGAATATTTTTTCTTCCTCTTTCGCGATAGCAATCACAGGGATATGGGAAAGCTTCAGATCGCGCAGTTCTTCAAGCGTAGCGTTTAAATGGCCCTTCCCGCCGTCTATTAATATTAAATCAGGTAAAGGAAGTTTTTCCTCAAGCGTACCTGAATACCGCCTTTTTACGACTTCCTTTATCATCTTATAATCATCTATTCCTGAAACGCTTTCTATCTTGAACCGCCTGTAATTATTTTTATTCGGCTCGCCGTCCTGGAAGCTGACCATCGAGCCAACGGCCCAATTGCCGAAAATGTTGGAGATATCAAACGCTTCTATGCGGAACGGTACCGCGGGCAATTCTAGTTCCTGTTTCAACTGCATCAACCCGGTTTTTTCTTTCACAGGGCCTGCGGAAACTTGCGCAAGCGCCTTCATCCTGTCCCTGCAAGCTGCCGCTGTTTCAAAATCTTTTGCCTTAGACGCCGCGTCCATTTTTTTTGAAAGCTCTTCTATTAGCTTTCCCTTCTTGCCCTCCAAAAACAAGATCAATTCTTTGACTATTTGGTTGTATTTTTCTTTATCGACTTTTCCCTCGCACGGGCCAGCGCATTGGCCGATATGGTACATTAAACAGATATGCTTCGGCATCTTCTTGCATGTCCGCAATGGAAAAAGCCTGCGCATTATAGCAAGAGCTTGTTTTAATAATTTTGCCGAAGTATACCTTCCAAAATATAACGCGCCGTCGCCTTTTCTTTTTCTTGTTATAAACAACCTTGGGAACAACTCGTCCGTCGTTAACTTCAAAAGCGGGTAAGCTTTGTCGTCTTTTAGCTCGATATTGTATTTCGGTTTATGCTCTTTAATAAGCTGCGCCTCGTAAATAAGCGCCTCTGCTTCTGTCTGAGTTGTAACAAAATCAACGTCATGCGCCTTTTCAATCAAAATAGTTATGCGCGGCGAGCTTGCTTTGGATTTTAAGAAATAAGAAGAGACTCTTTTTTTGAGGCTCGAGGCTTTTCCTATGTACAGGATAGTGCCTTGTTTATCCTTGAATAAATAAACGCCAGGCAAGTCAGGCAGGGTTTTTACCCGACTTCGCAGATCTGCTCCCTCCTTCGCTGAAGCTTCGGAGGGCAAGTCGCCGGGTTTCACTTTTTCCTTGATATCCACTCTAGCGCAGTCCTCATTTCTTTGACTTTTAAGGCAAAACAGCTTGCGATATATACTATTACGCTTAACAGGATCGGTATAAAAAGTCTTATAATTTTTATAGCGGCGCTATAGTTTTTAACGGAGCTTGTTAAATTTTTTGAGAAAAACCAGCAAACTATGCCCATAATCGCGGAGGCAATAACTACTTTTATCACAGTTGTCCTTATTTCGCGGGCGCCTATGCCGTCTAGCTTTTTACTCAAAAGTTTTGTTAAAATCACAAAGTTAAGTATCGCCGAAATGGATGTCGCGAGCGCAAGCCCGCCTATTTTCAATGGAAACATAAGAGCAAGGTTTAAAACAATATTCACAAAAAGACAGGCTCCCGCGGTCTTAACAGGCGTCATCGTGTCGTGCATCGAATAAAAGCAGGAAACCAAAACCTTGACTCCCGCGTACGCAAAAAGCCCGATTGAGTAAAATACCAGCGCTGCGCTTGTGATATCGGCAGAATACGCGTCAAATTTTCCCCGCTGGAAAAGTATAGTCACAATCGGCTTTGCTAAAATCATGAGCCCTATGCTTGATGGTATCGCTATGAATAGTACAGCTCTTAGCGAAAAGGAAAGCGTCTTTTTTAATTTATCGATGTCATTGGTGGCTGCGTGATCAGACATGGCAGGCAAAGCTGCTTGCGCCACGGACGAGCCAAAAATAGCCATGGGAAACTGGACAAGCCTGTTCGAATAATAAAGCGCCGCGACGCCGCCTGCTCCGACTATGCCTGATAAAGAGGCCACTATAGTGTCCACGAATATATTCATCTGATAGATGCAGGAACCCATGACGCGCGGAATCAAAAGATTCTTGGTCTTTTTCGCTACTTCATCTTTAAAATCCAGCTTTTTACTGAACACAAATCCCTTCTTCATTAAAACAGGGACATTCATCAAAAGCTGCATGACGCCGCCGGCCATGACGCCTATCGCCAGCGACAGCGCCTGTTCTTCAAGTTTCGAGCTGAAAAACCACGCGCTTACTATTATGCAGATATTTAAAACAGCCGGGCCAAAAGCGGGGACCGCGAAATGCTTGCAGGAATTCAATAATCCCATAAAAAACGCGGTCAAGCCGATAAGCAATATATACGGGAACATTATCCTGGTGAGCTTGATCGTCGCTTCCAATTTATCAGGTTCGGCGATAAACCCTGGCGCGATGGCGCGGACAATAAACGGGGAAAATAACACTCCCAAGACCGAAATCACGGCCAATATCACAAAAATAACGTTGAATAAATTCCCGACGGTTTTCCAGAATTCTTCTTTGGTATGGTTTACTTTATACTGGGATAATACAGGTATTACGGCGGCATTGGTCGCGCCTTCGCCTACTACGTCACGCAGGAGGTTTGGTATCCTGAAAGCAACGACAAACGCCTGGGCATATATCGCAGTGCCGAAAAGCCAGGCTATTGTGATATCGCGCACAAACCCCAGCACCCTGCTCACTAGCGTCGCAAAACCTATGATCCCGGCTGATTTCGCTATCGATTTATGTTGCATATATTATCCGTTGACAATAAAAGATACGTATGCTATATTTTTTATCTGTTTCATCCGCCACAAAGCGTTGGCGGATTTAATTCCCCCGCCTATGGCGGGGTCATTAAAGGAGGTTCAAATTGCCAATACTTAAACAAGCAGAAAAAAGGATGCGCGCCGACAAAAAAAGAAGGCAGATAAACATGCGCATAACATCCGAACTTAAGACTCTTTCCAAAAAAGCGGAAACTCTTTTAACGGATAAAAAAATAGCCGAAGCCAAAAAAGCGGTGGACCTTTTGATTTCTAGGCTTGACAAGGCTGTCAAAAAACACGTCATACACAAAAATACGGCATCCAGGAAAAAATCAAGGATGCTGAAGCGCTTGCATAAGATCTCAGCAAGATAATTCCGCGACCAAAAATTCCAGGGCCTGTTCTTCTTTTACCTTGCCTGTCTTTATATTCAGATCGCATTCTAAAAGAAGCGACAGGCTTTTGTTTATGTCCTTCTCTGATAAAGACTTTACCTGCCTTATAAAATCATCCAGGATCCAATGAGGCACTTTTAACTTCTCGGAAATCGCGCTTTGGGGCGCGTTTTGATTCATTAATTCTTTGCCTTTTTGCAGGCGCCTTAAATACCAGGCCAACATACCTATTATCTCCGGTCCCCTTCTGTCCGATTTAAACAGCCCGCGCAAAATAACAAGCGCCTTGTCCGGGCTCTTGCCGCTTATCGCGTTTACCAATTCAAAGCCGGTCTGGATATTGCTTCTTCCTACAAGCTCTTCCACGTCCTGTTTTTCTATCGTGTTCCTTTGCCCTGTGTAAATGACAAGCTTCTCTATCTCGTTTGAAAGCACCGCTAGGTCGTTGCCCGCGTTTTCTTTTAAAAGCCGCGCGGCATCCGGCTTTATGCTCTTATTTGATTTGGAAAATTCATTCTTTATCCAGCTGTCCATGTCAGAGCGGTCAGGATGCCTGAAATATTTTATTTCAACCATGTCCCCCAACGGCTTTATATATTTTTTTAGATATGCCTCATCGTCTGTGAAGATCACCAGAACCGTGCTTTGGTTGGGATTTTTAATATAGCCAATAAGAAGCTGCGTATCTTCTTCGCTTAGGTCTTCCGCGCCTTTTAACGCGATCAGACGTTTCTGCGAAAAATAAGGAAGGGTCCTTGCGGAGTTTATTATTTCCCTTGCGGTGGCATTTTGGCCGTAGAAGATATCAAAATTTATGGAATCGTCTTGAATGGTGGCTGACTTTAGGTCTTTAAGCGCGTTATCTTTCAGGAGTTCTTCTTGCCCGGTAAAAACATAAGTGTTTTTCACCTGTAATTACCATCCTACATCGGCTGTTTTTTCCACGATCCTGCGCGCTAAGTCCTGGGTGGCGAGTTTTAACGCATCGGCTTCAGTCGCTTCGAATTTTCCTGTTGTGATATAATTTGCGTCAGTCGCGACTCTCTTTGATTCGATCAAATATTCGCCTGTCTTTGTGTCTTTGACCGAAATATTAACGGTTATACTGACTCTGTACTCAAGAATGTTGTCGTTGTCATCGTATCTTACAGGCGCCCTGTTATAATCAATAAGCTCGCCTGTCATTATCAGGTCCGCCTCGTCCTGCCTTGTTATTTTAAGCGTTCCGTCATAAATAAACCGGTGGATCACGGCGTTTGTTATATCCTGCTCCGAGCCGGGCCTGTACATCTTGTAAGGATTTTTTGAAGTTATTTTATCGGTCAGCTCTATTTTATTCTTAAAAGTCTCAACATATATGGTCTTGTATTTTTCCGTAATCACAGATTTATACGTATAGCCGCATCCTGCTATTAAAAAAACTGCCGCGCATAGCGCTAAAAATTTGACTGATCTCATGATTTTACCTCTATTTCTTCTTCTCTACTGTTATGACTATGCTACCGTTTTCAGGCACAACGCTGTATTTGACAGGTATTTTTGTTTCAATCATTATATTGCCGACCCCGTAGTGATCCTTTAAATTTTCAGGTATCTGCCCTTCTATCTTGACAATAGTAATCGAGGAAACTATGCCGGGGGTCACCTGAACCATTTGGTTTAAATTAGTCACAACGTCTTCGATCGGCTGGAAGTAGATCCTTGGCGGAACTTCAGAATAGGAATGAGAAAACGATATGGTTTTATCGGTCCATATCCAGATTTTGGCGATTTCAGGCTCGTTTTGGCAGTTTATTTGATTTAGAATTATAGGATTCCTGAAAACTATCTGTTTTTCCTTAAGCTTTTGCTCTTCTGTCTTTTGTCCGGTCTGCACGGGCTGGAAGATCTGATCTTCGGGTTTGTTTAAAGTAGGTTCTTCAACAACAGGTGAAATAACATTGGCTTTTTGCGGTTTTAAAGTAGCCATCTTTGCTTCAAGAGCTTTTTTCGATAATGCGGTCGCGCCGGTCTTAGGAAGTTCGGGCTCCTGCCATTCTTCGCCGAGGGCCTGTTTGATATACCGCATCCTCACAAGCGCCAAAGGCGCCCAGGAACTTTCAGGATAAAGATCTAAAATTTCGTTATAATAAACTTCGGCACCTGCCAATTGTCCCTGTTTTTCATAAAATTGGGCAACATCAAAAGCGCTCTTTGCCTTCACATCCTTTAATAAAGTAAGCGCCTCCTTTGCCTCTTTGGCAAATTCGCTGTCAGGCTTTGTCCTTAAGTAATCCTCAAACTCTTTTATAGCTTTATTGGTCGTGTCTTCGTCATAACCTGGCGCCGAAGAAGCTTTCAGGGAGCAATAGGCGACCTGGAACTTCGCGTCAGCCACTAAATTGCTGTCGGGATAGGTGTTTATAAGCTTGATAAAAGCCAGGGTCGCGTCCTGGTAATTATTTAACTTTTTATACGCCTCTCCTAGATTATACTGCGCGGAGGCAGCGTATTTGCTGTAAGGGTCGTTGTCCACGACTTTCTTAAATATTTCTACAGCTTTCTCGTAGGAAGGGAAAAGAGCTATCTTCCAGTATTTGACTTTTGCCCCGCCCAGGAACAGCGCGCCGAGCCTGTATTCCCTGGCGATTATTTCCTTGAACCTGCCTGTATAAGGATATTCGTCTAAAGTCTTCTGGTACGACTGGAATGCCTGGTAATAATAACCGATCTTTTCATAACAGACACCCACGTAAAATTGCCCTTCTGCCGCCTCTTTTGACCTGGGGAAATAATGGACCAGGTTCGTAAAATCCCTCAATGCCTGCTCGTACTCTTTGTTGTTATAACGGCCCATGGCAACTGCGTATTGCTCCTGCGGGGTGTCTTTAGGGGCATATTTGGGATTGATCCACTTGCCTGTCTTCGGAGTCCATATCCAGTAGGAATACGCGTTTTGGCCAGGGAAGGTAAAGTAAAAAACCGCTGCCAATAAAAGGATTGTTAAAACTAGATTTTTTGATTTCATATTGTCACCCAAGATTAGTCAATTAAGCTTAATTTTATAGCATATTCCGGCTGTTTTGTCAACTCTGAGGGCGATATTACTTAGAAGGTGTTGTCGCCGAATACGTAAAAAAAACTCGTCTGTGCCTGTATATAACCAGCGCGGCTATAAGAATGGCATAATACACTAATACCTGCCAGATACTCGGCCCCTTGATCTTTATATAAGAAAATGGGATTTTTGAAAACATTTGGACTGACGCTATAAGAAGTTTTGCGCAAAACCAGGCGGTTGCGCCGATTATGCCTGCCAGGGCATTAGAAACTAACGAGCAAAACAAAAGCAGGAATCCCAGATAGGTGCACGCAAATGACAACGGCACGACAAATAAATTCGCCAATATCGTCGAGAAACTTACTATATCGAAATAATGCGCGACAATCGGCCAAATGCAGATCCACACCCAAAAAGAAACAAGTAAAGACTGTACTAGAAAATTACGTGGAGCCTTCTTGAGAACCGGAGAAATGATCAATATTGAAAGGACACTCGCGTAAGATAAAATAAAACTTGCCTCGAATACGCTCTGTGGCGCGAATATCAAAATAATTATCGCGGAAAGCCCCAAAAGGTTAAACAGGTCGGCTTCGCGGTTTATCAACCTGCCTGTCAATAATACAGCTGACATGATAGCCGCCCTGACGACAGGCGCCTGCGCCCCAGTAAGTATCGCGTAAAACATGACCAGCAATACGCTTACAGCAATGTTTAATTTCGCGGGCATCCTGAGCATCTTGAATATCAAAAGAAAAATAAACACGACCAAGCTTACGTTTAGCCCGCTTATCGCGAGTATGTGCACGGTCCCTGTGTTTACAAACGCGTCGTTTAACTCTTTAGGGATCTCTTTTCGCTCGCCTAAAATTATCCCGTTGAGCAACAGGTTCTCAGGCTCAGCCACATATTTATTTATTACATCTTTGGCTCTGTCTTTTATCCCATAGGCAAAACTTACTACAGGATTGCCTTTGTGTTTTTCTATGACCTTTACACTGCTTGCGTTTAATATCGAATAAATATTTTTCCTCGCAAGATATTCTCTATAATTAAAATCATCAGACCCTGAAGGTTGTTTTACTTCTGATAAATTACCCTCTACCATTAACAAATCGCCGTATTCCAAATTAAATTTCCTGCCGAAAGCCTGGACTCTTGCGAGCCCCTTGACTTTTTGCCAGCTTGAACCGGCAAGCTTTAATTCCTTTGTTCTGATTAAAAAAGCTATTTTGCTGGCTCCCTTTTGGGTAATTTTTTCATCAGGCGGGGTCGCTACAATTCCTTTTAAAACAACGAATTGCTTTTCTGGCCGGGTATAATTCCCAATATGATTAGGGCTTAAGCTCTGGTTCGTTTTTAGCAATAAAGCGCCTGAAAATAATATCAAAAAAAATAAAAACAAATTACTTAAAATCCGTTTATTGATAAAAACCAGGAATAAAATAATAAATAGCGCGCAAAGGGACAATAAAATAAAAAATGGCACAAAGAGCACGCTGCCCAGGCAGGTCCCTAAAATCAGAACTATAGATATAATAAAAAGTGGATGTTTCACTGTGTAGTTATCAGGCTTTCTAAATCTTTGTAGGTTTTGAGGCTTATCCCTTTTACCTTCCTTAAGTCTTCTTTTAACAAAAACAGGCCGTTATTAGTCCTGTATTCGATTATCCTTTTTGCCAAGCTTGGGCCTATATGCGGTAGGGATTCTAATTCTTTCTGCGTGGCTTTGTTAATATTTATTATCGTGGGCTCTTTTTTGACGATCATATTTTCCCGGCGTTCTTGGGGCCCGAAACAAGAAATGATCCTGTCCTTGTAATAAATAACGGCGCAGCCGACGATAAGCGACGCCAGCAAAAATAAAATTACTGTTTTTTCCTGTTTTGTTAAATTTAACAACGGATACTCAAGCCTTTAGATTACGATGCTCACGAGTTTTTTAGGCACAACGATGAATTTTTTGATGGGTTGATCTTTTATCCAGGTCTTTATTTTTTCATCTTTTAGAGCGACCTCGCGGACCTGCGCCTCGGTCGCGTCGCGCGGGACTGAAATATTTGAGCGCACCTTGCCGTTTACCTGCACGACAAGCGCAACCTCTTCTGTCAGAAGTAATTTTGGGTCATAAACAGGCCATTTTTCCTTGAATATACTTGTTTTATGCCCTAATTTTTCCCAGAGCTCTTCGCAGATATGCGGGACAAAAGGTGTCAAAAGCAAAACAACCGCTTTTACAGCCTCTTTTATATCGGCGGAACTGGCCTGCCCATTTTCAACCGCTTCGTATATTTTGTTGACAAGTTCCATGACCGAGCTTATGGCGGTATTGAAATGGAAATCTCCCTCCATGTCCTGCGTTACTTTTTTTATCGTCTGGTGCGTCATGCGCCTCAAATCAGAGACCGAGCCGCTTTGCGCTGTTTTATCGTCAGGTGATTCAACTACTTTCTCTACAACGCGCCACACCCTGCTTAAGAACCTGTACGCCCCTTCCACCCCTCTATCTGACCATTCAGCGTCTTTTTCAGGCGGGCCGATAAACAAAGTATAAAGCCTGACTGTGTCAGCTCCGTATTTTGAGATCAATTCGTCAGGGCTTACGACATTTCCTTTGGACTTGGACATCTTTGCGCCGCTTTTTATTATCATGCCCTGCGTGAATAATCTGTTAAACGGTTCCTTGAAACTGACAAGTTTTAAATCATAAAAGACTTTGTTAATAAAGCGCGAGTACAATAAGTGCAAAATGGCATGTTCTACGCCGCCTATATATTGATCGACAGGAAGCCACTTGTTTACAATTTCAGTTTCAAACGCTTTTTTCTCATTTTTCGGCGAAAGATAGCGCAGGAAATACCATGACGAATCGACGAATGTATCCATCGTGTCTATTTCACGCCGGGCTGGTTTTTTGCATTTCGGGCATGTTGTCTGTGTAAACGATTTGACATCTTTAAGCGGCGATTCGCCCGTAGGCTTTATTTTTACCTCATCCGGTAACATAACCGGCAGGTCTTCTTCGGGGACAGGGACAATGCCGCAAGTTTCGCAATAAATAACAGGTATAGGCGCGCCCCAATATCTCTGCCTTGAAATAAGCCAGTCCCTTATCTTGTAATTTATGGTGCGCTTTCCCTTTTTCTCTTTTTCCAGGGCCTCGGCCATTTTTTGCATGGCTTGCGTGTTCGGGATGCCGTTAAATTGCCCTGAATTGGCCATTACGCCGTCTTCAGTGTAGGCTTGTTTTAAATTTGAGGCGTCAAGATGCTCCGCGGGATTGTCGATTACAAGTTTAATGGGAAGTTTATATTTTTTCGCGAACTCAAAATCTCTTTGGTCGTGCGCGGGAACGCACATTACAGCGCCTGTCCCGTATTCCAATAAAACATAATTTCCCAGCCACAAGGGGATCTTTTCGTTATTAATGGGGTTTATTATGTATTTGCCCGTAAATATCCCTTCTTTTTCTACTTCCGCTGACGAGCGCTCGATCCTTGTCTCAGTTTTTACTTTCTGGATGAATTTTTC
>Ga0315285_10001804_pt1 | contig 22469 bp, 24 predicted proteins | sample YL17G09_36_MG_FD_203698 | JGI IMG/M metagenome (GOLD analysis project Ga0315285, IMG submission 203698) | Sediment microbial communities from Yellowstone Lake, YNP, Wyoming, USA - YL17G09_36 | ecosystem: Environmental > Aquatic > Freshwater > Lake > Sediment | place: USA: Wyoming | collected... | reverse complement strand
GCCCCTTCCGTAGGATCTCCTTTGATAATCCAGCGTTCCGTCGCAGTATCCTTTTCAAGCTTAGCGTCATTACACAAAGTTGCTGCTGTTAGAAGTGCCCGAAGCTTCTCACTCTTCGGGTCCATCTTCTCGTTTTCGATCAGAAACTCGCCGTCTGGTGCATAGCCGACGCCTGTGACTTTGACTGCCTGATCGTTCACGTAGATTCTTTGCACCGTCATTTCACCTTTCGTCAGCGTTCCCGTCTTGTCAGAGCATATGACGCTTGTACAACCCAATGTTTCAACGGCCGGCAGCTTCTTCACTATCGTATTAACTTTCGCCATTCGATACATGCCCACGGCAAGCGCGCCCGTCACAATTGCGGGCAGGGCCTCTGGGACCGCTGCGACTGCTAGGCTGATCCCCCACAGGATCATATCTATGGGGTTGCGTCCTTCAACGATGCCAATAACGCCGACCCCTACACAGATAGCAACAGACAAAATGCCGATCCATTTACCGATAGACTGTGTCCTCTTCTCAAGTGGAGTCTCTTCTTCCTCGGTCATCTGCACCATTTTGGCGATTTTTCCAAACTCTGTGTTCATACCAGTTGACGTGGCAACGGCCTCGCCGCGGCCATAGACAACAACGGTTCCAGTAAAAGCCATATTTCGTCGGTCATTCAACGGCGTTTCTTCACCGCATGAATCAATCTTTTTGTTAACAGGAGAAGACTCTCCAGTCAGCGACGCTTCATCTATTTTGAGGTTAAACGATTTGATGAGACGAGCGTCAGCCGGGACTTTGTCTCCTGTGTAAAGCAGCAACACATCGCCCGGTACAATCTGGCCAGTGGAAATCTTTACTTCTTTCCCGTCCCGCAGCACCGTCGCCGTGGGGGCCGTCATTTTCTTCAAAGCCTCTACAGCTTTTTCAGAGCGGAATTCTTCGACAAATCCAAGTACCGCTGTCGCCAAAACTATAACAATTATTACTAAAGCGTCAATAAGCTCCCCAACGGCAATTGACAGACCAGTGGCGATCAAAAGAATAATGATAAGTATGTCTGTAAACTGCTCAAGAAACAGCTTGATCGGAGAGGAACGCTTTTCCTTTCGGAGCTCGTTTGACCCATATTCAGTCAAGCGTTTTTCCGCTTCTGCTTGGCTCAGGCCACTTTCAGAACTGTTCAATTCTTTCAATGTTTCTTCGGGGCTCTTCGCATGCCAAGATTTCGACGACATCCTGTTCTACCCCAGTATTGCAGAGCCTATCATTTTTGGATGACGAAATATATCCTTTTCTAAAAAGAAACTGGCTTCGGCAAATAAGTTTATAAGACATGTTGAAACACACTAGACTTTCTTAAAAATAAGCAGCATAGAAATGAGGAGAAGGAAAAATGAATTTTGAAACATGGTTTATTGCACCAATATCAGCGTTAATCTCGATACTCGTTGGATTCTACTTCCTGCTCTACATAAACAAGCAAGACAGCGGAACGGACAAAATGAAAGAGATTTCCAATGCGATTAGAGAAGGAGCCAACGCTTTCATCAAGAGAGAGTACACAACATTGGCAATGTTCGTCGGAGTGGTTTCTGTCCTAATTTTGATCTTTTTGCCAAACCCATTATGGTCAAGCTCTGAACCGTTGAAAAACATTGAAATGACACTAGCCTACGTCTTCGGTTCTACCTGCTCTGCCCTTGCGGGATTATTGGGCTTGAATGTCGCAACTAAAGCAAACGCCAAAGTAGCTCAAGCCGCAAAGGGAGGCTTGAACAAGGCTTTTCCTGTAGGCTTCCGCGGCGGCGCAGTCATGGGATTCATGGTAGTCGGTGTTGGCCTGTTAGGTGTGAGCGTTGTCTACTTCTTCACAGGCGACCCGTACATTATATTAGGCTACAGCTTCGGCGCAAGCTCACTAGCCCTATTTGCCAAAGCAGGCGGAGGAATCTACACAAAAACCGCAGACATCAGTGCAGACTTGGTCGGCAAAGTAGAATTGGGTATTCCTGAAGATGACCCGAGAAACCCGGCAGTCATAGCTGACAACGTCGGAGACAACGTAGGCGACGTCGCAGGCATGGGCGCAGACTTGTTCGATTCTTATGTCGCAAGCATCGTAGCCGTGCTGATTCTTGGTACGACACTGGCAGCAACTGGCTTGTACTTAGAGATACCGCTTGCATTTGCAGGACTCGGCATCCTGGCTTCGATTGCTGGAGCGTTGACAGTAAGAGTTGGCAAGAAAGGAAACCCCGGCAACGCGCTCAATATGGGCACCTACGTAACTTGCGCGATCTTTGGTGTTCTAACCGCAGTAATGACGTACTATAGAGGTTATGAATGGCGAGTATGGGGCGCCGCACTCGTTGGACTGGTCGCTGGAGTAGTAATTGGAGTAACGACCGACTACTTCACTTCAGAAGACAAAGCGCCAGTGTTGAAGACAGCAGAAGCCTCAAAAAGCGGCCCCGCAATAAACATCATAACTGGATTCTCGTATGGCTTGCGCAGCGTGATGCTACCCTTGATTGGGATAGCAGTCGCAGCTTTGATATCTTACAAACTTTGTGAACCGCTCGGAGGTGAATTCCCATTATATGGAATAGGAATGGCCGCCCTGGGAATGCTTTCAATCGTTGGACTCACCGTCTCAAACGATGCGTACGGACCAATCGTGGACAACGCTAAAGGTGTAGCAGAGCAGGCGGGATTAAGCGAAGAAGTCATCGCCATCACAGATGAACTTGACTCTGCAGGAAACACTGCCAAGGCAATAACAAAGGGATTCGCAATAGGCGCAGCAGGACTGACAGTGATCGCACTGCTCGCAGCATTCCAAAAAATCGCCAGAGACGCAGGAGCCCCAGCCATATTTGACCTGATGGATCCACTGGTTCTGATGGGCGCCCTCATAGGCGTAGCAATGCCGGCCATGTTCTCTGCAATGCTCATGCTCGGAGTCGGCAGAAACGCGTCCAGAATGATTGATGAGATCAGAAGACAATTCAGAGAAATACCTGGTCTCAAAGAAGGAAAACCTGGAGTCAAACCAGATTACAAGAGCTGCGTTGATATAGCAACAAAAGGTGCCATACGTGAACTCATGCCTGCAAGCCTCGTCGCAATTGTAGCAACTCTGGCGGTAGGATTCGTCGGGGGAATCAGAGCAGTTGGCGGCTATCTCGCAGGCGCAATATTCTCAAGCCTACTGTTAGCTCTTCTAATGTCCAACGCAGGTGGACTATGGGACAACGCTAAGAAACTGATTGAATCTGGAGAATACGGCGGAAAAGGATCAGACGCTCACAAAGCGGCGGTTGTCGGCGACATGGTCGGTGACCCGTTCAAAGACACGGCAGGACCATCACTCAACACAATGATTACAGTCATGTCATTGATCGCCTCGCTGCTTGCAATACTGATCGTAAACAACAACTTGCTGCACCTACTGGGAATAGCATAGGCTCACAGCCTAGCCCCAGCCTTTTTGTATGCAGTTTTCAACACAGAATATGCTCATGTTAGAAACGCTCAGCTGCAACGAGCACTATCGTTTCAAAGAAAGGCAAATCGCGATCGGCGACAACTCTTGCTTTCAAGTTCTTCTGCCTGAATTGTGTCAGCGTTCTTTCGACATCAGAAAGCGTCGACTGCATTAGCAACACGCGTCCTTCCTGCGTCAAGTATCCGGGAACAGCATCTACAAACTGATCGATCACGTCCCTACCATTCTTTCCACCGTTCCAGGTCCATCCGAGCCAAGAATCCTCCTCTTGCTCTTCTGATGGAAGGTAAGGAGCATTGAACAGAACAAGGTCGAAACTTTCTCCTGCTCTTGCAGGTCCGAACAGGTCTCCTTGTATGAAGAAAATCTTGTGAGCCATGTGGTTCAGCTCCGCGTTTCCCCTTGCACAGCGAACAGCATGAGGGCTAATGTCTATTGCGAGAACCTCGTCTGCTTTGGCAGCAGCAACTATACCTAGTATGCCGCAGCCTGTTCCAATATCAACGACTCTATCGCCCTCTCGGACTTTCAGGTTTTCAGCAAACAAGAAAGAGTCTTCAGCTGGTAAATACACGTTCTCTGCAACGCGGAAAACATAGTCTGCGAAGAACACTTGCCTAACTGATTGCATTGGCTAATGCTCCGAAATCTTCAGGTGCCAGTTCTCTCACGCGTTTGTTCAAGAAAGGAAGTGCCCCAGCGGTCTTGACCGCTTCTTCCTTTGACATTCTCTGAACGGTTCTCAAGTGGGGCAGGATTGCTCCCTTGACTTTCTTGTTTCGCTGGGTAAAGAGAGATCGGATCAAACGTTGGAAGGCAGCTTCATTTCTCAGTTCAAACGGGTGAGGCTTTTTCAAACTGAGAGTCACTATGACAGAATTCACTTTCGGCTGCGGATAGAACATCGATTTTGGAACATCATCCAGAAGCTCAACATTTGCATAGTAGCAAGTCAGTACGGCAAGCCACCCGTAGGCCTCGCTTCTGACTGGGGCTACAAGGCGATTTGCAAATTCTTTCTGAAACACCAAAACTGCACGGTCAAAGCTCTTATGCAACATCCATAGAAGCAAATGTGACGAAATATTGTAGGGTGGGGTCGAAACGATCTTGCTGAACGGTGGAATGTTGGTTTTGAGAACGTCACCCTCGATGACCTTTACATTGCCTATGCCTGCAAGTTGTTCACGAAGAATAGCCGCCATTTGCGCGTCAGATTCAACAGCCAAGACTTCTCGACACTTCCCAACCATTAGACGTGTCAAGAAGCCGAGCCCTGCACCAATGTCCAAGACCGTGTCGTTTTCTTTTAGTGAAGCATAGCTGATCATATCTTCGTAGATTGAAGGTTCGATCATGAAGTTTTGTCCAAACGATCTTTTCGGCAGACTTCGATAACTTCGAAGCAAATGCTTCGTTCGTTCTAAAAGACTCATACTCACCAGTTTACTAACCGAAATATGTTATTGAGCCCTCGTAAACAATCGATACTTGCTATCGCCACTGAGTTCTTCCAGGACCCGTTTGGTGATAAGTTTGACCGGATTCGGCAACTCAGTGCGTTTCTGCAAGTCTTCGAAACTTTCGAAGGGTTTCCGTTCGCGTTCGTTTATGACTTGCCACATATACTTCTTGCCGATGCCAGGAACCAGCTCCAACGCATGCATCCTCGGCGTCACAGCTCTTGCAGTGTTGAAGAATTGGACAAACCATTCTTCACGGTTTAACACTATCATGTTAATCACCGTCGGAAGCTCGGTTCGTGCAGCAGCAGTCAACTCGTCGTAGCCGATTCGTCCAATGATGTAGGTTATTTCTGCACGTGCTTCTTTTCCAACGAAGACACGGTCGTGAGGCTTAAGCGTCACGCCCTCCTTGACCAAAGCCTCCAGCAGAGTGAAGAACTCTTCTCCCACAAGTTGTACCAAAGCTCCCGCTCGATAACCAGCTCGACCTGAAACATGCACGCCCGGTCGCCCATGCTGAAGGAAATCCAGTATGAAAGCGTACTCTTCGTACCGCTTCTCCATCATAGTCATAGTCGCCTATACTTAGTCGGTCTTTGTTTAAAAATAGTGAGGGTTCTCTAGTTTGCGATCACAATTTCCTATGTTCATTCAACAAGTTAACGATAGATTCCAACTTGGAGGTTTCAATGATCTTACGCCCGCCAGCTAAGAAGACACGCAACTCCTCAACACTCTTCGGCATACAGTTCACTATTTCAATTGCCTCTTCGTATTCTATGCCAAAGTCCTTGACTAGTTTCTCCACGAGCTTCTCGCTTTGCTCCGCGTCGACCTTTGCGAATTTAGAGATATAATCGAAGGTTCGTCGTTGAAGCTGGTCAAGGTTTTCCTCGCCGATGTTCTCCATTATCTTTTTGACCTGCGGCAACGTAAGTTTCTTTTCGTTCACGTTCGTTTCCGACATGTCAATCGCTCTTATAGGGTTCTAAATGTTCTGGTCTGACAATTATCTCCCTAATAGCATCTCCCTGCGAAACGCTCACTACGTAGCTTCTCCCACGCTTGTTCAGAACAGTTCCTACTCTACCGTGATAGCGCCTGTGAGGCATTCCCTTTTGAATACTCGAGTCAATCTTCACGACCACTTGAATACCAGGCTGATACTCGTATAGCAGCTTGCTCAGCTTCATCTTACCCCGCTCTCTAGGCTCCTTAGTTAGGAGATGACGCGCACCAGAACGGTAACCTTTTGAGCCCCTCATTTCTCCATCAACTCTTAAACTTCCATCAGCACGTTCAAAACGTCAAGCTTCAGAGGCTTCGCTTTATTGCTGAGAATCGCGGAAACGCTGGGAATCGTTCTTCCTTCATCGCCAGTCACCAATTCCTTAACGTAAAGGCCTCCTTGGCATCGTATTTTCATTTCAGCCTTTTTAGGCGACAGTTTCTTAACGTTCACCTCGTATATGTACTTTTCCCGAACCATATCCGCACGTCGGTGAACGACCCGTAACGGCGTCTGCTGCCTGATCGTAGCATCTGTCAACTTTCGTTTCAGACAACGTAGCTCCTCGGTGGTGATCTGGTTCTCAAATTCAATCGTTACGCGGTACTCTTTTTGCGTTGACTCGCCCTTCTTCAACTTCCTCACGACATTTTTGTCCGCAAACTTGAGACCTGAAACCTGAACCTTGCCTTTTCCCTTGGCATTGACCTCTCTTTGAAGCTGATCCAGGTTCACGAACCGTTTCATGGGCCTTGTGATTTCAATCACGAAAGGTCTGCCTTTGCCCAGCATGCGTGCGTCTATGTCTTCTCTTCCAGAAGCATGAAAAGAGGACTTCACGCCGTTTGTGGCTTTCAGAAAGGGTTCTTCGATTATCTCTTGCACCGATTCGGGATACATTTTGCCCGTCCCATTGCATTTTTGACATCCTTTTCCATGACAAGTATGGCAATACCATTTTGACTGAGGGATATCGCGGACAAGCTTGCGGTATCTCCCTGCAACGAACAGGGGATTAGCTTGGAGACTCACACTTTCATGGAAAGGATCGACAAGCACGACCATCTCGGGGCGTTTGAACTCCACGCCCTTTTCAGTTCGCCCAGCTATCTCTTTTCCAACCAAACGTCCGAATTCATTGCGAATGTTTTCTCCATGGGTGACTCCAAACTCAGCCCTGAACTCGTCCTCACGCTCAGCCACATTTGCAGGCAGCTCCGTCCCAACGAGAAAAGTGTTGTATTCGAAATCCTCAAGGAGTTGAACGGCCTTTGCTGCCAACTCGTTTGTGACATCGAATCTGTTTGTGCACAGATAACATTCCGTCTCAAGATTTTTGGCTTCGACAGCTTTTCCCATTTGATGTAACAGTTCCCTAGCAGGGCCGAAGAAACCGTTTATGGCCAGCGCTCTGAGCTTCTTTATGCCTCCACTTTTCTTCGAAAGCACTGAAGCATGAGCTTTGAGCATCAAAACCAGCTTTATCGCTTTGCCTCGCTGATCATTTTCAATTCCGTACCCAAGCAAAGCGAACTGTCTTCCCAAACAATGATCGCACAGAGGATGCTTTCCAAGCATTTTGGAAGCCGTATTCAGAATATCCATGATGCAGCCTTCACTGTAAACCTTTACTTCAAATCAAGCGGCAGTCCTTTGCCAAAGAACGGAAACTTGCCCTTCCTTCTGCGCATCGACTTGAGCATTCGCCGCATCATCACGTACTGTTTCAAAAGTTCCTTCACTTCTTTTTCATTTGTCCCAGAGCCTCTGGCGACACGTTTCATTCTCGATGCATTGAAAACCTTGGGGTCATCCCTCTCTTCAGGCGTCATCGACTGGATCATGACACGCCACTTTTCCAAGCGACCTTCAGCGGTGCTGAGCATGTCATCAGGAATATTGTAGGACATCCCAGGGATCATCTTCATAAGCTTCTTAAACGTGCCCATGCCCTTCATGGCTTCGAACTGCTCGTACATATCCGTCAACGTAAACTTGCCGGCGAGAATTGCCTTAGCCTTCTTTTCGGGAACGACGATCTCGGCTTCCCGCACCTTGTCCAACAGAGTCTCTAAGTCGCCCATGCCCAAGAGGCGACCTACAAAACGAGAAGGAATGAAAGCCTCAACATCCTCAATCTTCTCGCCTGTACCGATGAATTTGATTGGAGCACCCGTCGCAGCAACAGCCGACAAAGCACCGCCTCCCCTGGCAGACCCGTCTAACTTCGTGACAAGAATGGAACCAATAGGCGTCGCCTCGTTGAAAGCTTTCGCCTGAGCCAACGCCTGCTGCCCGATTGTGCCGTCTATTACAAGCATCACTTCATCTGGCCGCACACTCTTCTCCAGCATCTTCATCTCTTTGATCAATTCTTGCTCCTCTTTGTGACGTCCAGAAGTGTCCACGATCACCACGTCCTTGTCGCTGAACTGTTTCAAACCCTCCGAAACCACTTTCACAACGTCTTTGGCTTTGACATCCCCATATATAGGAACATTAATCCTGTCTGCAAGTTGCTGAAGCTGCGCGTAGGCTCCCGGACGAAAAGTGTCACCGCAGACCAACGCCGGCTTCAGTCCCCTTTTCTGAAAATATCTTGCAAGCTTCGAAGCCGACGTTGTTTTACCAGAACCCTGAATGCCCACAAGCATTATTATCTTCCTTTTGCCAGGCTCTACCTTCAACGGAACAGGTCTATCGCCAAGAAAACGCGTCAACTCTTCATTAACAACTTTTATGACATGCTCCCGCCTCGAAATGCCAGGCGGAACCTTCTCTTTTAGCGCCCTGTCTTCCATCCGTTTAGAAATGTCGAGCACAAGTTGCACGTTCACGTCAGCCTGAAGCAACGCCCGCTGAATATCGCGAACAAGCTCCTTAACAGTCGCCTCATCCACGACAGAGGCCCTGAACACTTTTCTTAACGCATCATAAAGCGAGGAACCCAAACGTTCAATAGACATGGCTCAATCCAACTCTAGAAACCTCCAAGTCTTTAATAGCTATTTGGTTTCCCAACAAGCATTCCATAAGCTTTTTACAGTCCCCAAAACTCTAAGGAATAGAACGAGGGTCAGATTTGACCGAAGAAGTAAGAATCATCGAAAGAAGCAAGGTCCCACCAGGAGCAACCTTGGTCTTCGGGTTCCCTGACGTCGGACTAGTCGGAGTAATAGCCGCTTCACACCTCATCGACGAACTTAAACTCTCGGAAGTCGCATACTTCGATTCAGAACTACTGCCTCCACTCATAGTGTTACATGAAGGCTTACCGCACTCTTCAATCAGAATCTTCGGCAGTGACAACATCCTCATAACAATCTCCGAAGCACCCATACCCGTAGACGTCATCTACCCAATCATGGACGCTCTTATTGACTGGGCAAAAAGCAAGAACGTTAAAATGATGATCTCTCTCAGCGGAATCCCCATACAAGACAGACAAGATGCAAAAGAACTCAAAGCCTTCGTGGCAGCCTCAAACACTGAGGCGCTTAAACTCGCTCAAGACAAGAACATAGAGGTCCTCACCGAAGGATACATGGTAGGTCCCCAGGCAATAATGCTTCAACGTGCGGCAAACACTGGAACACTCGCTTTGGCACTGCTTGCACAATGTTTCTACAACTACCCAGATCCGGAAGCAGCGGCCGAGGTGCTCAAAGAACTGGCAAAGATAACAGGTGTCAAAGTAAACGTTTCAAAACTACTTGAGAAAGGCGAAGAAATCCGGTTAAAATCCAGAGACGTCATGAAAAGAACCCAAGAGGAAATGTCCAAAATGAAGAAGGGCCAAGAACTAGACACTCCCATGTACGTTTCCTAAGGAGGAAAAGAGGGAAATGGCAATAAGAAAAAGACGCTCATTCTCAGAAATAGTTGACGAATACTTCAGAGACCTGGAAGAATGGGCCGAAGATTTTGGAGAACCTTTCACCGGGAAACCAAGCTGGAACCTCCGAAATTCTTCATTAGAGCCCCTCCGCGAAACCACGGTGACACCAACCGAAGTGCTCGTCACACTTGACCTGCCCTTCACAGACAAAGGCACAGTCAAAGTCAAACCCATCGGCACCAACGCCATAGAAATCGACGCAAAAATGAGGAGAAAAATAAGACTCCACGAACTCGGAGTCACACACTGCAAAGGAGAATTCCATAGATACCACGCTCACATGCGGATACCAGTCCAAGTTAACATGAGCAAGATGAAAATAGACTACAAAAAAGGATTGCTAGAGATACACCTACCACGCAAACATTAACGCGCGCCCAGAATAGCTATCACAGCGAATGAAGCCTCAGACACTGAATATCATCACCAATCAGACGGCTCTTCAATTCATCATCGGCTAGCAAACACGTCTACAGAACAACGAATTAAGCGTTAACGGAAAATGTTTTATCCACAAAGCGGAGCTAAGCTCTAGAAACAGGAGAAATCGTTGCCAGGCGAACGAGCAATTCACTTCGCGATGTTCGTGCTCATTCTGATCGGTCTATGCAGCGTAAGCGCTTGGGCGAGCTATGCATATCTCAGTGGGACTTTGATATTGGAAATCGCAGGCATAGCGTTGAGCTGGGGAATCATACTCTTGGTTCTCTACGTGAGCTTCACCAAACTCGAATGGGATTGGTGGGTCGACAGGAAAACGAAAGAGAACCAAAAAGAATAGTCCAAACGCAGCTGCACGGTCTATTTTGTCCGCATTATCTTGGTCCTACCGAGTATCTTCCAATACTCGACTTCCGCACCAGCGATAAGCTTTGCTTTCAGCTCCTCCTCTTGCGGATATGGTGCGTCAAAATACTCGTATGTTTCAAGATCCATTATCTGCACGCCAGTGGGATTTACAGCAAAGACCTGTCCCATTCTCTTATCAATGATTGGTACTTCTGCGCCAAGGTCAACAGGTTTGACAAACTGACGCTTGACACCATCAAACACGCCGATCGCAACTATTCTAAACTTGGCAGAACCATGTTTGCCAGGCTTCGATTTTGTGATGTCAACAATATGGCATGGTTCGCCATCAATAATCATGTAACCGCCGACTCTCAGGCTTCCAACGTCAACAGGTTTGCTCATGCTTGCACCAACCGAACTAAATTTCCTACCCACTGCAATTTTAAACAACATCCATATATAGCTTAAGGTGTGGCTACTACGCTTAAAGGTGAAACGATGTTCAAGAGCGTAGGCTTGGTCGCCCGTTATGACAGAAAAAAGGCAATCAGACTAGCTGAAGACCTTGCCACCTACTTGAGAGAACGGGGGCTAAACGTCTGCGCCGAGGAAACCTTGGTGAAGAAAACCGGTATCAACGTAACATCGGTTCCACTTGAACATATAAAAACTGATTTTGTGATTACGATAGGAGGCGACGGAACAATCCTCAGAACATGCATTTCACTCGCAAAGCCAGAACCACCCATACTCGCAATCAACATGGGTGTAAGAGGTTTTCTCACAGAAGTGGAACCCAAAGATGCCCTCACCGCCGTTGACAAATGCCTGAGCGGCGACTTCAGATTGGAGAAATGCATGAAACTCGCCATCAGTGCAGACGGCCTGAAGTTTCCCGACGCTTTGAATGAAGTCGTGATCTCGCCTGACGAACCTGCAAAGCTGCTTTACACAAGAATATTCAGAAACGGAGAACCCATCGTGGTATGCCAAGCCGATTCACTGATGGTGGCCACACAGACCGGTTCCACGGGCTACTCCCTTTCCGCTGGGGGACCCGTCTTGGATCCAGCCGTAAACGCCTTCGTCCTCACGCCTGTTTGCCCACTCAGTATTTTTCAGCCGATAGTTTTCCCTGCCAATACGAGACTATCGATCGAGGTGAAAAAGCCTAGAAAGACACAAGTACTGATTGACGGACACCATCGCCAACTTGTCACCTCTAGACTCCCGCATGTTGATGTCACGCGTTCAAAACACGAAACATCTTTCATAAGGTTCGAAGAGAATTACTATCAACGCCTGAGAAGCAGGCTCGTCTTCAAAGGATGAGGTGAAAACCTTACCCAGCCCATCAGGCAACAGAGTCATGGTCCTGGACACCTCTGCGTTCGTCGCAGGTTTCGATCCCTTTTCCATAAGTGAACAACAATACACCGTTCCCGCGGTTAGAAACGAGATACCCGAGGAATCCATCTTAGGCTTCAGGTTCAAAACCGCAGAAGAAAACGGTAAGGTGAAAGTGGAAAACCCAAAGGCAGTTTTCTTGGAGAAGATCAAGAACTCTGCTTCAGAAGTAGGTGATGCATTCTTCCTATCAGAGACGGACCTCCAAGTTTTGGCTCTTGCAATCGAGCTTAGAGAACGAGGCTTTGCACCTTTGATCGCAACAGACGACTACTCGATACAAAATGTGGCAAAACATGTGGGCATAGAATTCGCTCCCTTAGTCACATTTGGCATCAGACGCCGCCTGGAGTGGATGCGTTACTGCCCGGCATGTCACAAGATATATCCCTCAGACTACAAATCCTCAAAATGTGAAGTATGCGGAACTGAGCTGAAGAGAAAGCCGTTAAGAAAAGAAACTGCGAAAGCTCCCTAGAAATTCTAAAACTATAAAGCAAAGCCCCCTTTTATGAGCTAGTCACCGCGAAGGCGACAATCATGAGTTCAACTAGAAGATCGGTCACCTATTTTGAACAAACAGGAAAAGCAAACACCAGTGCTCTCTTGAAAATCGTGAAGAGCTACGAAGAAAAGGAACGCATTAAAGATGTCGTGGTCGCATCAACAACAGGCCAGACTGGAGCTCAAGCTTCCAAGATTCTCAAAGGATGCAACGTCGTTGTCGTTGGACATTCCTATGGTTTCAAAGAGCCAGGAAAGAACGAAATGGAAAAACAGTATGAAGAAAGAATCCTTGCTAACAAGGCCAAGATTTTCATCGGCACACATGCCCTCAGCAGCGCCGAAAGAGCAGTTCGCAAAGAATTCGGCACGATACAACCTCTGGAACTAATGGCAAACGTGTTACGACGAATGGGCGAAGGGACAAAAGTCTGCGTCGAAGTGACTTTAATGGCGGCGGATGCAGGTTTGATTCCTGTTGACAGAGACATAATAGCTATCGGAGGAACAGGACGAGGAGCAGACACTGCACTCCGAATATACCCTGCAAATTCTGCGAAATTCTTTGATCTGAAAATAAGGGAGATAATAGCGAAGCCACGCGAATTTTGACGTGTAATCAGCAAGGAAAATGAATTCGTCGGAACAACGAACAAGGCATTTGCTTAGTCAAATCTCGTTGCTCTCGCGCTTGCTGAAGTAAAGAATCTCGCGATCTTCGACGTAGCCACATTTCTCAAAGAGACCTATTGACTCCTTGTTGTAATCCTCAATCAGAACACAGAACAATTTCAAACCGCGTCTCTTAAGCGCTTTTTCACATTCGCTGATCAAGGCTTTTGCGATGCCCCGCTTTCTGAAATGTGGATGTACTGCCAAGCGGTTGATCCATCCCTTTCGGCAGTCGCAACTTGCGATCGCCATTCCAGCAAGCTTTCCTTGTTCAAAGACTCCGAGAAAGAAGTCGGGATTAGTCTTCATTTCAGCTGTTATCGCATCCTTGCTGTCTCGGCCTTTTGGCTTGAAAGGCAAATCTGACGCTGCCCACAACTTCACTATTTCATCATAGTCAGCTATGGTTAGCCTTCGAATTTCCATTTCAACACGTAGGGACGCTTACTTTTCTTTTTCAACTTCTTTAACGCAGTCTTCAATTATGTCCAGCGCTGCATCCACAAGCTCCTTCGTTATGACAAGGGGTGGAGCAACTCTGATCGTTGAAGCGCCACAGGTGATAACGTTGACGCCGCGTTTCCATGAGCGTGTCATTATTTCGCTGACTTTTTGAGGCGCAGGTTTCTTGCTTTCTTTGTTTTCGACGATTTCCATGCCTATCATCAAACCTTTGCCCCGAACGTCTCCTACGATTTCACATTTGTCTTTCAGTTCGGTGAGCCTTTTCATGATATGGGCGCCTTGCTTAGTCGCGTTCTCAAGCAGCCTCTCTTCTTTGATCACGTCGATGACTGCACTGGCTGCCACACAAGACAGAGGATTTCCGCCAAACGTGCTGGCATGCGATCCCGGAACCCAGTCCATTATTTTGGCCTTCGCTATGGTTGCTCCAAGGGGCAATCCTGAGGCCAATGCTTTCGAAGTCGAGATTATGTCCGGTTCGACACCCCAATGTTCAATTGCAAACCATTTTCCGGTCCTGCCCATTCCAGACTGCACTTCGTCGTCTATCAATAGGAAACCGTATTTGTCGGCAAGCTTTTTGATTCGTTGGAAGTACTCTGGCGGTGGAACAACGTAGCCGCCCTCACCCTGTATCGGCTCTATGACCATCGCGGCAACATCTTCAGGCGGAACATATTTCTGAAGAACATATTCATCGATGAAGTCAACGCACCAGTATCGGCATTCAGGGTAGGTCAACTTGTACGGGCAACGGTAGCAATATGCGTAAGGAACATGGGTTACGCCTGGCATTAGAGGAAAGAAGTAACGTCTCTGAGTTGGTTTGCTTGCCGTGAAAGAGAGTGCACCGATTGTCCGGCCATGGAAGGCACTTATGAAACCAAGGAATAGCTGTTTGCGTGTATGCCACTTTGCAAGTTTGACCGCAGCCTCTAATGCTTCAGCCCCGCTGTTGCCAAAATACACCTTCTTCTCAGGGCTTCCTGGTGTGATGTGCCCGAGTTTATCTGCGAGTTCAATAACTTCCTTGTAAAAGAAGTCTGTGTTGGAGTAATGCAGAAAACGGTCGCATTGGTTCTTAATAGCCGCGACAACCTTGGGATGGTTGTGACCAACGTTCATGCAAACCAAGCCCGAGTTGAAGTCAATAAACTCGTTTCCGTCGACATCCTTCACAATACAACCCTTGGCGGATTCAACGACAAGAGGATAGAACCGGCCATAAGACGGCGAAATCACTTGCTCGTCTTTTTTGACCCATTCTCTTGCTTTCGGACCTGGAGGTGTAACAACAATTTTGGGATAACTGCTCATTCCAAATCACCGACTGGAGCTAAACGATTAGAAAAGACAGTTTTATATAATTATCTGTAAAACCCATCCTAACCTCACGTATGGATTTGACAGACTTTTCTGAAGAATAGCAGACTATTTCTCCCTGGGAAACTTGTCTTCTGATGCACTCTTAAGTCAGGAGCTATCGGTTGACGCCAATTTACGATATCGCTCCCAGTCTTCGTCAATCCATTTCTCAATTTCCTCAACATTGGTTTCTTTCAGGTTACGGAAGCGGCCCTGCTGGACAAAATAGTCTTTAACAGGCTTCCGTTTTGCTCTATCCATTAGTCGGTCACTGGGAGAATTCAGCCTGAACTTCCCATTTTCAATCTCGTAAAGAGCCCATAAACCACTCAGCACTGCAAGTCTGCCTAGCTCAATCGTCTTACTGGTGTCACATCGCCAGCCGGTCGGGCATGGCGTCAACAGGTGAATGTACTTTGTGCCTTGGATGTCCTTGGCTTTTCTGAGCTTGTTTACGAAATCCAATGGGTAAGACGTGCAGGCGGTCGCCACATAGGGAATCCTATGAGCCGCCATTATCAGAGGCATGTCTTTTTTCCGCTCTCTTTTTCCTGTCGGAGTTGTCGTCGTCCATGCACCGTACGGTGTCGATCCACTTCGTTGCATTCCAGTGTTTCCGTAGGCTTCATTGTCATAGCATACGTAGATGAAGTTGGTACCTCGTTCAGCTGCTCCAGATAACGCTTGAATTCCAATATCCACTGTTCCGCCGTCCCCAGCCCATCCGACTACAGTAATATCTTGAAGCTTTCTCGCTTTCAAAGCCGCCACGATTCCCGAAGCTGCCGCACCGGTAGATTCGAACAGTATGTTCTGCAGCGGTACGGCTGAAGAAGTGTAAGGATAAGGACCTTGAATCACTGTCGTACAGCATGCAGGGACAACCATCATGACTTTGTTGCCTAATGCTTTGAAGAGTAGCCGCAAGGAAACGGCTGGACCACAGCCAGCGCATGCTGCGTGACCCTTGAGCAAATATTCTTCTTTTGGAAGTTCTTTTATGGTGACCATCTTGCTCACTCCTTCAGATCGACCCATTCGGTTCCTTTCTCGATTTTGCCGTTGCGCATCCACTTCAAGGATTTCTTGGCGATTTGCTCAATTGTTCCCGCGGTCACGTCTCTTCCTCCCAGACCAGCGATGAAACCAGCAATCAGCGGCTTGTCTTTCTTGTCGAAAACCGCAGCTTTTGCCTCTGAAGCCAGGAACCCTTCCATTCCAAAAGATATGTGACGGTCTATCGTTGAGATCATTTGAACGTTCTCTGCAAGCTTCATAATCTCTTCCATAGGAAACGGTCGATAGACACGCACCCTTGCGGACCCAACCTTCAATCCTTCGTTGCGCATTTTATCAACGGCAAGCTTCGCGTCACTCGCCATGGTTCCCATAGTCAACATTACGAGGTCAGCATCGTCGCACTTGTATTTCTCCACGAGCCCACCATATTCTCTGCCAAAATGTTCGCAGAAGTCTTTGTTTACCTGTGGAATCATCCGTTTGGCGTTTTCCATGGCTTCTTGAATCATGTAGCGAAATTCCATGTAATACTCTGGGGAAACCAAATTGGCATGAGAATAGGGACGATTAACATCCAATTCCCATCCGCATCGGTATTCGGGCAGGTAATCGTCGATTTCTTCTTGGTTTGGAACGTTCACGGGAGCGTAAGTGTGAGACAGGATAAAACCCTCAAGACAAACCATCGCGGGCAAAAACACTCTCTCATTCTCGCACAGCTTGTATGCCTGAATTATTGTGTCGAACACTTCCTGATTGTCAGCACAGTAGAACTGCATCCAGCCAGTGTCCCGCTGAGAAAGTGAATCACTGAAGTCGGGCCATATGCTCCATGGAGCGCCCATAGCACGATTGACAACAGCCATTACAATAGGCAAACGTGAACCTGAAGCCCAATGCAGAGCCTCATGCATGAGAGCCAAACCGTGTGACGATGTCGCCGTGAAAGTCCTGACTCCTGCTGCTGCGGCGGCTATACAAGCAACCATAGCGCTGTGTTCAGATTCCACTCGTATGTATTCGGCATCCATTTGTCCCGTTTCCACAAAATCAGCTATTTTCTCAACGATGGTAGTCTGTGGAGTTATCGGATAGGCTGCCACAACTTTGACTCTTGCGGCTTTTGCAGCGTAGCCTGCAATGTGATTTGCTGTGTCGATTATCACCTGCGCCATCTACTCTTCCTCCCTTTTCATGACTATCGCTTTCGTCGGGCATTCATTTGCACATATTCCGCAGCCCTTGCAGTAATCATAGTCAATTTTCGGAGAATCGTCATCTTGCCTAGTGATCGCCGCGTCGGGACAGTATATCCAGCAGAGTGTGCAACTCGTGCACTTGCCATAGTTGACTTCGGGTCGAAACGTCCTCCATGACCCTGTTTTTCCCATGCTACCCTCGGTCGGAGACGACAATGGCGTGATCGGCATTTCCTTGCGACTTTTTGCGACGGCCATTAGACATCACCATCCCACCATTTTGTCATGCGTTCATAGGCTAATTCCGTTGCCCTCGCATTTCTTTCGCCAGCAGCGCCTGACCAAGTCTCCTTTACGGCTTTCAGCACGCTTTCAAGTTTGACTTCGCCAGTCGCCTTGGCAAAAGCACCAAGAATTGACGTATTAACTACAGGTGAACCAGCGACAACCAAATTGAGCTCAAGGGCAATCCCGGTTGCGTCAACCGTGGCAACCCGCCAGCCACTCAATCCAATTTCATTAGGCTTCTTCGTCGTGTTAATCACAATAATTCCGTTCTTCTTCAGACCCTCAGTCACGTCGACGACCTTGTAAATGTAAGGATCGAGCACTATGACATAATCAGGATTATAGACCTGGCTGTGAACAAGTATTGGTTCATTACTTATCCTGGCGAAGGCTTTGACAGGCGCACCACGCCGCTCGGCTCCGAAATAAGGAAAAGCTTGAACGGATTTTCCTTCAAAGAAGCCAGCATGAGCCAAAACTTCCGCAGCAGTGACACTTCCCTGCCCACCTCGGCCGTGAATTCTGACCTCTTTCAACAATAATTCCGCCTTTCACCGAGAAGTAAACCATGGAAAACTTCGACCTTATTAGTGTATTCTCAAAGAAACAACAAAAACGACATCAAGACTAAACCAGCTGTCACAAAGACCGGGGCAACAAGTCGTTTAGCCATCTTGAGACTTTTGTCGATCAAGAGACACAAGGTCTCAAGCTGATTCGCTCCGAGAACCGTGACATCAGTGACCATTAAACTCTGGCATGAGACTTTCGAAGGCTCCAAATGTGAACTGGCTGCTAAAGCAGCTTGTTTTACGTAGCCAACCAGTTTCTCCCTATCCATTACCTCTCCAACGGGATGATAACCCTGCTTACCCAATATCAAAGCGCTGACCGCATGGGTGTCCGTTGTGAAAACCTCGCCCTCGCTTATGCCCAAAGTGCTCAAAGACGTGAGTATTTCTTCACGCATGCCGGAAATCATGTTGTTTCCATCGATAACAATGTATGCAGCTCTTTGCTCACCGTTTTTCACAACGACGGCCGTGATACCACCGCTTCCCATTCCATCTTCCAGACTGAACTCTTTGGGCAGAACTGTTGCGGCGCCCACTTCAAAAGGCAACTGCGTCAACGAAACAGCCTTCTCCAAACATTTGCTGGCCACATCCTTCAAAGAGTCAAATGATTCCTGAAGTTCTGCATGTCCATCAATGCTATTGTGTGCGTTCACCACGGCACAGAAGTTCAAGCCGTTTCTCTCGGCTTCCTCCCGCACGAACAACCCCACTTCTTGAGGCAAGTCTTCAATCGTCTTGGGCGCAAGAGTGAACGAGATCAGACCATGCTTGCCAAAAACTTGGCAGCATGCGGTCGCTAGCCCATTCGTGACCTTCACGAACGAAGAAGCTCTCGTTTCTGAAGCATCTAGATCCCGTGTCGTGGCAAGAACGTGGTCAATGATTTTTTGATTCTGCTTCTGAGAAGCCAAGTCAAACTCGTGCCCAAGCAAACCATGAGGCACGCATGCGATGCAGTTGAGCTGTTTTTCCAGAGTTGCTTTGAGCAAGGAAGGCAGAAGGCTGCTTCCGATGTTCTTGAACGGCCCAGGGTGGACAGATGGTACCACCATGACCGACTCTGATGTGGAAGAGGAGAATTTCAAGATAGATGTCTCGACGCTCCTTTTCTCGCCAAGTTCTTCAAGCAATTGTTCGAACGGTTCATTCAAATTCAAAACCCAATTTGCCACAAACGCTCTGAAAAGTGACAATGAATGCATCCCTAATGTGCGCTCGCCGATGCGGTCTATGGGATGAAGAAAAGCATAGGTCGAAGCGATCCCCACGATCACAGCGAGAACTACAAAGAACAGCATATACGACGTTATCGAGTTTCCCATCATGGACCACAGCGCGAAGAAGGGCGTTACACTGAAGAACGGTTCCAGAAAAGATGCAGCAAGAACCCTTGCTTTTCCCATCTTTGAGGTGGAAGAAAAGACCACCAGACGTAGGATTAGCACAGCAGAGAAACCGAGGAGACAAAACCGAAACCACCAATTCTGAAAACCAGACAATAAAGTCAAGACCAAGCCCAAGAGGATGAAAGTGAGCCAGAGACTCCAAGAGAAAAGTGATAGTGCCATCGTTCGCCTCAGATTGAAGATGGTGTCCTTGCGCAACATGAAAAAGTTCGTGATGTAGTCCGCCGCCAAACCTGCAAGGAAAACTGAAAAACCGACCAAAAACCCTTCCATCAGCCCTAAGCTAGAGAGGTGAACAGCAACCGTAGGCAGAAAACCTCCGAAGATTGAGACCAATGCCAACAGCAGAATCACTTTGCGATCCGAGGGCAGCCTGAACAGTGAGGAATACCGTTTCTTCGCCTTCTCCATTGATTGTCTTAGTGAATCTTCGGTGGGCACGGGCTCTCCCCGAATTTGAGTCTGCTTAGAGAGGAAAACACACATATTAAACTGTCGCGAAGCCAAGGAGCAAAGTCAACGGCACGTTGATAAGAATTTGGCAATCTTCAACTGAATAGAAGGGCATCTTTTGACGTAGAACTGCCCAAAACAATCACTATGAGCCCTGCCGATCTGCTCTGGGAACATCAGTACAGTATATATCTAGGTAACGCGAGTATGATGGTAGGTAGTCAATAACTGCGAGGTTTTGAGGTTCCTATGCCTGAGCAGAGTCTCCCACCGACAATATTCCACATGTTTGAGAAAAATGTTGGAAACAAGATACGGGTGATATTGGATCCGGCGTATGGATTCGAGGGAACACTCATTGCGGTCACCAGTGAACCTGCGGGCATATGGCTTTCAGATGCCGAGGCAATCGTATTGCGAGCCACCATTGCCCAGCCTATACCACAAGTTGCCAGTAGAGAAGAGAGAAGCGAAATATTCGTGCACCTCAATTCTGTTCAACGAATAGAAGTCTTGCATGCACCTTCCCGCCGGTAAAGGAATGGCAATCATTCAAAAGAATATGTTAGCCAACGCACAGATGATGATCAGTGCCACAGCGAAACCAACAAGGATTTCCGGTCGCACTTTGATGCCTTCAGTCTCCTCCTCAAAAAACCTTAGCAGCCCTGCACTCGCGGCAGGCATTGGAGATTTGTCTTTCTTCTTTTTGCTCATCTTGAGACACTACTTTGGCAACGATCAGTAACGTCTACCGTTCTCTGCATTATTAACGTTATGTTCACTTCAAAGACTTTTTATTTCTGATCGAATGATAGTCAGATCAAAGGGGCGATTTAAAGTGACCGAACCCAGACAAGACTACGATCACGTGTTTACCCTTCTCCAAGAACATCACAAATGGTTCCAACAGAGCATCCCCTTGATAGCCAGCGAAAACGTGCCCAGCCCAGCCGTTCGAGAAGCCATCACAACTGACTTCGGCAACCGCTACGCAGAAGGATGGCCTGGAGAACGCGTTTACGCAGGATGCAGATTCATAGACCAAGTGGAGTTCAAATGTATCGAGCTTATGAAACGACTTTATGGCGCAGAATTCGTGGATGTGAGACCCATTTCAGGTGTCGTCGCGAACCTTGCGGTCTACACGGCCTTCACCGAGCCGAGCGACACTCTTCTGGCACTGTCGATTCCAAGTGGAGGGCACATCACATCAGGAAAGAAGGAACTCGGGGGAACAGCGGGAGCTGTCAAAGGATTGAATGTTGAGTATCTGCCACTTGATTACAATGAACTGAATATAGATGTTGACAAGGCGAAAAACAAGATTCAAGACCTCGCCGCGAAAGGCAAGCCCCCCAAATTTGTCATGTTTGGTGCCAGCGTCTTCCCATTTCCGCATCCTGTCAAAGAATTAGCGGAAACTGTCCGTTCAGTCGGCGCAACGGTTGGTTATGACGCAGCTCACGTCGCCGGACTCATTGCCGGGGGAGCATTCCAAGACCCTCTTAAAGAAGGCGCGGATGTTGTGAGTCTGAGCACGCATAAAACGTTCTTTGGCCCACAGCACGGCGGAATTCTTTCATGGGACAAATACGCCGAGAAGATAAAGAAAGCAACTTTCCCTGGAATGGTAAGCAATCATCATCTACACGCGGTTGCAGGTCTAACAATTGCATGCGCTGAAATGCTTGAATATGGCAAAGAGTATGCAAACCAAGTTGTCAAGAACGCAAAGGCTCTCGGTCAAGCCCTTTATGAAAGAGGCCTCAACGTGCTGGCTCAGCATAAAGGCTTCACCCAGTCACATGTCATCTTGATCGACATAACCAAGCATGGAGATGGCGGCACAATCGAGGAGACCCTGGAAAAGGCCAACATTATCATAAACAGAAATCTGCTTCCATGGGACATAAAGGAAGGAAGACACTTCATGCATCCCGGCGGAATAAGAATGGGCGTCTCCGAAGTCACCAGACTAGGTATGAAAGAGACAGAAATGACCGAAATAGCAGAATTCGTTAAGCGAGTGATAATAGACAAACAGCCTGTAGAAAAAGTGAGAACAGACGTTGCAGAATTCAGAACAAGCTATCAGAAAGTGCATTTCTGCTTCGAGAACGCAACGGAAGCATACAGTTACATCAAAATCCGCTGATTTCCCCAGTTTCAAACCTGCATCACTGAATTTCCTTTGACTTGTGAGTGTGAGATTGGGAATGGAGATCCACGAGTTTCAACAGCTAATGCGTCGACTGTATTTTCACCGAGATCACGACCGAGGTACAACTGGAACATTCAAATGGCTCACTGACGAAGTGGAAGAATTGGGTGACGCCCTAGAATCAGGTGACATAAGAGGATTGCAGGAAGAGTTCGCCGACGTAATTGCTTGGTTGGCCTCGCTTGCAAACATCACTGGAATAGACCTCGAGAAGGCAGCTC
>Ga0315285_10001802_pt1 | contig 22480 bp, 35 predicted proteins | sample YL17G09_36_MG_FD_203698 | JGI IMG/M metagenome (GOLD analysis project Ga0315285, IMG submission 203698) | Sediment microbial communities from Yellowstone Lake, YNP, Wyoming, USA - YL17G09_36 | ecosystem: Environmental > Aquatic > Freshwater > Lake > Sediment | place: USA: Wyoming | collected... | reverse complement strand
GGGCGACAATATCATGACGAAGATCAAGTTGATCACGCCGGTGGCGTTGGAAAACGGCTCGCACTTTGCGATTCGTGAAGGCGGTCGCACGGTTGGCTCAGGCGTCATCACAAAGGTGATTGAATAAGAATGTGCCAATGAACCAATGTGCCAATGAGCCAACCGCGTCCGCACAGATCGGTGACTCATTGGTTCATTGGGCGATTGGCAAATTGGCTCATTGAACTGAGGAGACTATGGCTCGACAAAAGATTCGCATTCAACTCAAAGGTTACGATCATCGCGTGCTCGATCAATCAGCGAAACAGATCGTCGAGACGGCGGAACGCACTGGCGCGGCAGTTGTCGGACCGATTCCGCTGCCGACCAAGATCGAAAAATTTACGGTGCAGCGCGCGGCGTTCATTGACAAGGATTCGCGCGATCAGTTCGAAATTCGGACGCACAAACGCTTGATTGACGTACTCGAGCCCTCCTCCAAGACGATTGACACGCTGATGCGCTTGAATTTGCCCGCCGGCGTGGATATTGAAATCAAACTCTAAGACCAATATGCCAAACGTACCAAATGGGCCAAAGATGCCAAAGCCTTTGGCAAGTTTGGCAGATTTGGCAAGTTTGGCAGATTTGGAGTAATTATGGCAGAAGGATTACTCGGCAAAAAAGTCGGGATGACGCAGATTTTCAACGACAAGGGCGAAATCATTCCAGTCACGGTGCTGGAAGTGGGACCGTGCTTTGTGACGCAAATCAAATCATCGGAGGAAGATGGCTATAGCGCGATCCAAATGGGCTTTGGCGAAACGCGCCGCTTGAACAAGCCCGAGCGCGGTCATCTCAAGCAAACACCATCGCTCAAGTACCTGCGCGAAGTTCGCACGGGCAACATCGCTAACTTTCAGGTTGGTCAGAAATTGAATGTGAGTCTTTTCAACGTGGGCGATCTGGTGGATGTGTCCGGCGTTTCGAAAGGAAAAGGACACGCCGGCGTGGTCAAGCGCTATCATTTCAAGGGTGGTCCCAAGACACACGGTCAGTCCGATCGCTTGCGCCGGGGTGGCTCGAGCGGTGGGACGACGACGCCGGGTCGAGTGCTCAAGGGCTTACGGATGGCGGGTCAACTCGGCAACAAAAACGCAACCGTGTTGAACATCGAAGTCGTGCGGGTGGATCAAGAACGCAATCTGCTCGCGGTCAAAGGTACCGTGCCCGGTGCCAAGGGTGGATTGCTCTTCGTCCGCAAAGCGCGCAAGGAAAAGAAAGTGACCAAAGCGCAACCGACGGCGAAGAAGGGAAAGTAAATGAGCCAAAATGCCAAACAAGCCAAATGTGCCAAATCATTCTTTGGCAAGTTTGGTAGATTTGGCAGGTTTGGCAGATTTGGAGCTTGACGATGCAGGTACCTCTCTACAATCAAGCCGGTCAACAGATCGGCACAACCGAATTGCGCGACGATATTTTTGCGATTGAGCCGAACAAGTCGGTGATGCACCAGGCACTCGTGCGCCAACTCGCGAACGCGCGGCAAGGTAACGCCGATACGAAAACGCGCGCACAAGTGGCTGGCGGCGGCGCGAAACCGTGGCGGCAAAAGGGCACCGGTCGCGCGCGCCAGGGTTCCACCCGCTCACCGCAGTGGCGGCACGGCGGCGTCGTCTTTGGACCCACGCCGCGCTCGTACGAACAAAAGATGCCGCTCAAGATGCGCCGACTCGCGCTCCGCTCCGCGTTGTCTGCCAAAGCCGCAGAAGGACAAATTCGCGTCGTAGATGATTTGAAACTCGACGCGCCCAAGACGCGCGAGATGGAAGGGGTTTTGGGTAACTTGCAGATTCAAGCGTCCGCACTCATCGTCTTGCCCGAAGCGAATCCGACCGTCCAAAAATCGGCGGCGAATATTCCCGACGTGAAAACGTTACGCGCGAATTATTTGAACGTACGCGATCTGCTCGGCTACGATTTTCTCGTTCTGCCGCTCGGCGCGGTCAAAGTGATTGAAGGATACTTGGGAAAATGAACCAATAAGCCAATGAACCAATGAACCAAACAATTGGCAGAAAATCCTGGCTCATTGGCACATTGGGCAATTGGCTCATTGATGGGGTTTGGAATGCATCTTTACGAAATTTTGAAACGACCACTGACAACCGAAAAGACTACCGACTTGAAAGATACACTGCGGCAGTACGCCTTTGAAGTGGACTCGCGCGCAACCAAACCGCAAATCAAAGAAGCGGTGGAAAAAGCGTTCAACGTCGAAGTACTGAGCGTGAACGTGATGCGAATGTCGCACAAACGCCGCCATTACGGTCGCCGCATCTCCTACAAGCCCGCGTGGAAAAAAGCGATCGTCAAGATTCCGGCGAATCAACGCATTGAACTGTTCGAGGGTGTGTAGAAATGGGTATCAAAATTTACAAGCCCACGTCGGCGGGGCGCCGCAACATGACCACCCCGACGTTCGAAGAAATTACCAAAAAGCAATCGGAAAAATCGTTGCTTGTCTCGATGAAGCGACAAGCGGGGCGCAACAACCAGGGACGCATCACCGTGCGACATCACGGCGGCGGCAATCGCCCCAAGTATCGCCTCATTGATTTTCGCCGCGAAAAAATCGGCGTCCCCGCGACGGTCGCCGCAATCGAGTACGATCCGAACCGCACCGCGCGCATCGCGCTCTTGCATTACGCCGATGGCGAAAAACGCTACATTCTCGCGCCCGTCGGTATGGTTGTCGGCGATACGGTTCTTTCCGGCGCGAACGCTGAAGTCAAGCCCGGCAACACCTTGCCGATTACCGCTATTCCGATCGGCACGATGATCCACAACGTCGAATTGCAAAAAGGCAAGGGCGGCCAACTCGTGCGCTCGGCGGGCACCGCTGCGCAATTGATGGCGAAGGAAGGCAAGTACGCGCAAGTACGCTTGCCCTCCGGCGAAGTGCGTTACGTCAGCGTCGAATGTATGGCGACGATTGGTTCGATTGGCAATTCCGAATGGAACACGATCAAACTCGGCAAAGCCGGACGCAAACGCCACATGGGTTGGCGACCGACCGTGCGTGGATCCGCGATGAGTCCGCGCGATCATCCGCACGGCGGCGGTGAGGGTAAAGTCGGCGTCGGGTTGCCCGGTCCCAAGACGCCGTGGGGCAAGCCCGCGCTCGGCAAAAAGACACGCCGGCGCAAATACACGGATCGTTTCATCGTCAAAGGACGCGGCAAAAGATGAGCCGATGAACCAATGAGCCGATTTACCAAATATTCGGCTCGCAAAAATTTGGCTCATTGGCAAATTGGGCAATTGGTTCATTGACTTGGAGGACTTATGGGTCGCTCGTTGAAAAAAGGACCGTTTGTACAACCGAAGTTATTGAAGCGCATCGAGCAAATGAACAAAGCTGGCGAAAAGCGCGTGCTGAAAACCTGGTCGCGCGCCTCGACCGTCTTCCCACAAATGGTTGGGCATACGATTGCAGTGCACGATGGTCGCCGCCACGTCCCGATCTACATCACCGAAAATATGGTCGGGCATCGGCTGGGCGAATTTGCGCCGACGCGCCATTTCCGCGGTCACTCGACCAGAGAAAAAGCCGTGGAAGCCGCGGCGGCAACCGCCGCACCCGCGCCCACCGCGCCCGCGAAAGCTCAGGGGAGGTAAAGCATGGCGGAGTATCAAGAAATCACCGGAGTCGCGAAATATATTCGCATGTCCCCGCGCAAAGTGCGCCTCGTCGCCGATTTGGTGCGCGGCAAGCGCGTGGACGACGCGATCGGCATTTTGAAAATGACGCCCAAGGAAGCCGCGCGCGCGGTCGAGAAGGCGGTCAACGCTGCCGCCGCGAACGCGACGAATAATTACGGCTTGGTGCGCGAGGATTTGTACATCACCAAGATTTTTGCGGACAAGGGACCAACCTTGAAACGAATGAAAGCCGGCGCACGCGGTCGTTACAAACCGATTCTGAAACGCTCGGCGCACATTACCGTGGGCGTGGCGGAACGCACGGCGAAGGAGTCATAATGGGACGAAAAGTTCATCCATACGGATTTCGACTCGGCATCATCAAGGATTGGCGTTCCAAATGGTACAACGCCGATAAAAAGATTTACGCGGCGCAACTGAAAGAGGATATGGAGATCCGCAAGTTGGTGCGCGGCAAAGTCGGCCACGCCGGGATTGCGGACGTCCGCATCGAGCGGTTTCCAAAGCAGGTGACCATTTACGTGCATACTGCCAAGCCCGGCATCATCATCGGACGAAAAGGCGTGACCGTCAATCAACTGCGCAAAGATTTGGAAGAGTTGACAAAGCAAAAAATCAAGTTGGAAGTCATTGAGGTTGAGCGACCGGAAGCGGACGCGTATCTCGTCGCCGAAAGTATTTGTCAACAAATGGAAAAGCGCATTTCGCACAAGCGCGCGATGAAGCAAGCGATGACGCGCGCGCTGCGCAGCGGCGCCCTAGGCATCAAGATCAAGGCGGGCGGTCGTCTGGCGGGCTCGGAAATGGCGCGCCGCGAAATGGTCAAGGAAGGTCGCATTCCGTTGAATACTTTGCGCGCGGACATCGATTACGCGCGTCACGAAGCGCTGACGACCTACGGCAAGATCGGCGTCAAGGTGTGGATTTACAAGGGCGAAGTGATGCCCCAACAACGCAAAGCAGAAATTAAGAAACAGATCGAAGCGGCGGCACGACAAGCCGAAGCCGCGGCGGGAGCGTCGTAAAAGCATCCTGAGCGAAGTCGAAGGATGCCTAAATTGTGCAGGATGAGGTCGTAATATGTTGATGCCCAAACGGGTCAAGTACCGCAAGCAGCATCGCGGGCGGATGAAAGGAACCGAAACGCGCGGCGTCACGATCGATTTCGGCGATTATGGCTTGCAGGCGCTCGAGCCGTGCTGGATGACCAGCCGTCAGATCGAAGCCGCGCGCCGCGCCGTCGTGCGTTTCGTCAAACGCGGCGGCAAATTATGGATTCGCGTCTTTCCCGATCACTCGGTCACGATCAAAGGCGCGGAAACGCGTATGGGTGGCGGCAAGGGCGCGCCCGATCACTGGGTCGCCGTCGTCAAACCCGGTCGCGTCATTTTTGAAATTGGCGGCGTGAAAGAAGACATGGCGCGGGAAGCGATGCGCCTCGCGTCGCACAAACTGCCGATCCGGACGCAGTTCATTTCGAGAATGGAGGCGCAGGCATGAACGCGACGCAACTGCGCACGATGGATGACGCCGCGCTGAAGAAACAGTTGGACGATCTGTATCACGAGTTGTTCAACTTGCGCTTCCAGCGCGCGGCGGGACAAATGCCCAACTTTAATCGCCTGACCCAGGTCAAGCGCGACATCGCGCGCGTCCAGACCGTGCTGCGCGAACGAGTGGGCGCGGAGGAGGCAAAGGCGAAATGACCAAGGTCACTTCAGTGAAACAACGGCGTAAAGTAATGCAGGGTCGCGTCGTCAGCGACAAAATGCAAAAGACGGTGATCGTCGAAGTCGAATCCACCTACACTCATCCGCTCTACGGCAAAGTGGTGCGCCGCGCCAGTCGCTTCAAAGCGCACAACGTCGAACCGAATGTCGCGAAACTCGGCGACCTGGTGAAAATTACTGAAGCGCGCCCGCTCTCGCACGAAAAGCGCTGGCGCGTCAGCGAAATCGTCCAGCGCGGCGTCGTCGTCGAAGAGATTCACGAGAAGGAATTGGAAGAATTGCGCGCGAAGGAAGAAACCGACCGCGCCGCCCGCCGCGCCGAAGAGGAGCGCCGCGCCGCGGAACGTCTAGCGAAACTTGCGGGCGAAGAAGAACAAGCCGAAGCCGGAGGTGAACCCGCAGCGAGTCAAGCCGCGAGCGCAGGCGAAGGGGAGGCGGCATGATTCAAGCAACGACGCGTCTCGTCGTCGCCGATAACACCGGCGCGCGCAAGATCATGTGTATCCGTGTGATGGGCGGCGGCAATCGTAAGACCGGCGGAGTGGGCGACATTATCGTCGCCGCCGTCAAGTCCGCGATTCCGACCAGCACCGTCAAAAAAGGCGAAGTCGTCCGCGCGGTGATCGTCCGCACGTCGAAAGAGTACGGCCGGCCCGACGGTTCGTACATTCGCTTCGATGATAACGCGGCGGTCATTCTCGAAACCGATTCGACCAATCCGAAAGGGACGCGCATCTTCGGTCCCGTGGCGCGCGAACTGCGCGACAAGGGCTTTATGAAAATCGTGTCACTCGCGCCAGAGGTTTTGTAATGAACAAGATTCGCAAAGGTGATACAGTCCAGGTGATGGCAGGCAATGATCGCGGCAAAAAAGGCGAAGTGCATAGCATTTCGCCGAAAGATGGTACCGTGATCGTCGCCGGCATCAATCTGGTGAAAAAGCACCAGCGCCGCACGGGCAACGTTCGCACGCAAGCCGGCATCATCGAGCGTGAAGGACCTATGGCGCTCGCCAACGTCGCGGTGGTGTGCAAGAATTGCGGCAAGCCCACCCGCGTGGGATTCACTGACGAAGGCGGCAAGAAATCCCGCAAGTGCAACAAGTGTGGACAATTCATTGACTAGAAATGAGAGCATAGAGATTAGAGACTAGAGATTATGCTCCAATCTCCAAATTGACGAGGTAAATATGGCGAAGCCAGAACAGGCGGCAAAGCCAGAGGCGAAGAAAGAACAAAAAGGCACGAAAGGCGCGCCGCAGCCCGAAGCGAAAGAGAAAAAAGGTGCGGCAGGCAAACGCCCCAAGTCGGCGACGCTACCGCGCTTGAAAGAGCGCTATCGCAAAGAAATCCTGCCAACGTTAATGCGCGAATTCGGGTACCAGAACGTGATGCAAGCGCCGCACGTCCAAAAAGTCGTCGTCAACATCGGCGTGGGCGAAGCGATTGGCAATGCCAAGGCGTTGGATGGCGCGGTGAAGGATTTGACGGCGATTGCCGGGCAAAAGCCGTTCGTCCGCAAAGCCAAAAAATCCATCGCGACGTTCAAACTGCGCGAGGGGATGCCCATCGGCTTGATGGTCACCCTGCGCGGCGATACGATGTACTACTTTTTGGATCGCTTGATGAACATTGCGCTGCCGCGCACGCGCGATTTTCGCGGCGTGCCGCGCGACGCGTTCGACGGCCGCGGCAATTACACGCTGGGAGTGCGCGAGCAGTTGATTTTCCCGGAGATTGACTACGATACGATTGACAAAGTGCGCGGGATGGAAGTGAGCATCGTCACTTCCGCCAAGAACGATGAGGAAGGACGGCGATTGCTGCAGCTGATGGGCATGCCGTTCCGGGCACAGTAATCGAGCAGGAGGACTGCGTGGCAAAAAAGTCAATGGTCAACCGCGAATTACATCGCAAGTATCCCAACCGCGTGCGCAATCGCTGTACATTGTGCGGTCGCCCGCGGGGATACATCCGTCGTTTCAAACTGTGCCGAATTTGTTTCCGACGGGAAGCGCTGGAGGGAAATATCCCCGGCGTAACCAAGTCCAGTTGGTAAGGTGCACGCTGATTCGCGGGCTTGCGCGCGCGAATCGAAAAGAATCTCCAGAGTTTGTAGGTAAGGAGTAGGGACTAATGGTAAACGATCCCATCGCCGATATGCTCGCCCGTTTACGCAATGCGGCCGAGATCAAACATCCGCAGGTGCTGATGCCTGCCTCGAAATTGCGTGTGGCCGTTGCCAGAATTTTGAAAGACGAAGGGTACATCGAAAAACTTGAAGTCACCAAAGACAAGCCGCAACCCTTCTTGCGCGTGTGGCTGCGCTACGATGACAAGAAAAAACCGCTGTTGAGCGGCGTGCGCCGCATCTCCAAACCCGGACGACGCGTCTACGCCGGCAAAACCGACATTCCCTGGGTGCGGCACGGTCTGGGTGTCGCCATCGTTTCGACGACGCGCGGCGTGATGACGGGCGCGCGCGCCAAGCGGATGGGGCTGGGCGGCGAGATTTTGTGCTACGTGTGGTAGGAATAGCGAATTGCGAATTAGGAATTGCGAATCAAACGCCAGCCGATTCTCGCAATTTGCAATTCGCAATCAGCAATTCGGAGGACTCATGTCGCGGATTGGGAAAATGCCGGTAAAAATCCCGGCGGGCGTGAAAGTGAATATTGAGAGCACGACGGTGACGATCAAGGGACCGAAAGGTGAATTGAAACAGACCTTCGATTTGCAGATGAAGATCGAAGCGCAGGACGGGCAGATCACGATCACGCCGCCGGAGGCGCCCGGCTACGATGCGCTGCACGGTTTGACGCGCGCGCTGATCAACAATATGGTGCTGGGCGTCACCGAAGGATACAAACGCAGTCTGGAAATCGAAGGCGTGGGTTATCGCGCCGAGTTGCAGGGCAAGAACCTGGTGCTCGCCGTTGGCTTTTCGCATCCGATCGTCGTCGAGCCGCCGCAGGGCATTACGTTCGTCGTGGACAAATCGCTGCACCTCTTCACCATCGAAGGAACAGACAAACAATTGGTCGGCGAGATGGCAGCCAAGATTCGCTTGATGCGCCCGCCCGAACCGTACAAAGGCAAAGGCATTCACTACCTGGGAGAAAAGATTCGCCGCAAAGCCGGAAAAGCAGGCAAGGTTGGTGCTGCTGCCAGCGCTGGTGCGAAATAGACAGAGATTGTTATTGCAATGACAAACGTAGCAATGGCGCGGATATAATCGCGCAACAAGGAATGTAGAATGAAGACAATCGAAACCCGTGTTCGCAGGGCGCGGCGTCAACGCCGCGTGCGCGCGAAGATCAAGGGAACAGCGGAGCGTCCGCGTTTGAATGTGTTCCGGAGCGCGCGGCACATCTTCGCTCAAATCATTGACGATGCCAAAGGACAGACCTTGGTGGCCGCATCCACGCTGGACCAGGACGTGCGCGCACAAGCCGCGATGATGAAAAAGCGGGATGAATCCAAAGCCGTCGGCAAGTTGCTGGCGCAACGCGCACTGGCGAAAGGGTTGAAGCAAGTCGTGTTCGATCGCGGCGGTTATCAATATCACGGTCGCGTCAAAGCGCTGGCAGACGGCGCGCGCGAAGGTGGATTGGAGTTTTAGTTATGCCTAAAAGTTCAACCAGAGGTCCACGGGGACGAGAACGCGAACGACAAGAAGAAGGTCCATCGTTTGACGAGCGCGTGGTGTCCATTGACCGCACGGCAAAGGTGGTCAAGGGCGGTCGGCATTTTGGATTCCGCGTCGTCGTCGTCGCAGGCGATAACAACGGCAGCGTCGGCGTCGGCCTGGGCAAAGCGCGCGACGTGCCCGAAGCGATTCGCAAAGGGACCGAACGCGCGCGCAAGACAATGGTCAAGGTTCCGCTCGCCGGCACGACGATTCCGCACCCGATCATTTCCAAGTTCGGCGCGTCCAAAGTGCTGCTCAAACCCGCCACCCCCGGTACGGGCGTGATCGCCGCCGGTGGCGTGCGCGCAGTCTTGGAATGTGCCGGAGTGCGCGACGTGTTGACAAAATCGCTTGGCAGTTCGAACCGCTTGAACGTCGTGTGCGCAACGTGGGAAGGGCTCAAGAATATGAGCGATGTCGAAGTGGAAGCCAAGCGGCGGAATAAACCGGTGCAACAGTTCTTGCCGCCATGGAGGAAGACGCAAGATGTCAAGCAAGGGTAAATTGAGAATCACCTGGGTCAAGAGCGCGATCGGCTACAAGAAGAATCAAAAGGCGACGATCGCGGCGCTCGGCTTGCGTAAACTCGGCCAGGTCGTCGAGCATGACGACACGCCGCAGGTGCGCGGCATGGCGTTTACCGTGCGCCACTTGGTCAAGTGGGAAGAAGTGAAATGAAACTACACGATTTGCAGCCAGCCGAAGGATCGAAACACAGACGACGACGCGTGGGACGCGGCATTTCCGCCGGTCAAGGCAAGACGGCGGGACGCGGCACCAAAGGTCAGCGGGCGCGGTCGGGGCGCGGCATCAAGCCATACTTTGAAGGGGGGCAATTGCCGTTGGTGCGCCGCCTGCCGCGCACGCGCGGTTTCACGAACATCTTCCGCGTCGAATACGCCGTGGTAAATCTCGACGCGCTCAACGCCAAATTCGACGCGGGCGCGGAAGTGACGCCGGAAACGCTCGCCGCGCGCGGCTTGGTGCGCCAGCCCGATCACATCAAGGTCCTGGGCAGCGGCGCGTTGAACAAGGCGCTGACCGTCAAAGCGCACGCGTTCTCGGCGAGCGCGAAGGAAAAGATCGCCGCCGCGGGTGGCACAGCCGAATTGCTAGATGAAAAATGAACCAATGCGGCAATGAACCAATATGCCAACACGTGATATGTTTGGCTCATTGGTCAATTGGTCAACTGGCTCATTGGAGGTTATGGGATGATTGACGCGCTTCGAAATGCAATGCGATTGCCGGATCTGCGCAACAAGATTTTGTTTACGCTGCTCATTCTCATCCTCTACCGTCTGGCGGCGCATATCCCGGTGCCGGGGGTTGATCCGACGGCGTTAGACACGATGTTCAAATCGAACCAGTTGCTTGGTTTTCTCGATCTTTTTTCCGGCGGCGCGCTTTCGAACTTTTCCGTCGTCGCGATGGGTGTTTATCCGTACATCACCGCGCAGATTATCATGCAATTGGCGGTGGGCATCGTCCCTCAATTGGAGAAATTGTGGAAGGAAGGCGGCGAAGCCGGGCGCGCCCAGATCAACCAGTGGACGCATTTGGCGACCATCCCGCTTGCCGCGCTGCAGGCGCTGGCTCAAGCGCTGGTCTTGACCCAGAGCACCCCGCCTGTCTTGACCAATTTTGGCTTCCAGACGCATCCGCTCGAAACGACGGCGGTGATCGTGACGCTGACGGCTGGCACGATTTTCGCGATCTGGCTCGGCGAATTGATTTCCGAACAAGGCATCGGGTCCGGTATTTCGATCATCATCTTCGGCGGCATCGTCGCGGCCGTGCCACAGCGCATCGGTCAAATGCTCCAATCGAATCCGGCGTCACTGCTCTTCTTCTTGCTGATCACAGTCGTCACGATTGTCGGCATCATCTTCATTCAGGAAGGACATCGCCGCGTGCCGGTGCAGTACGGCAAGCGCGTGCGCGGAACGAAAATGTACGGCGGGCAAAGCACACACATTCCCATGCGCGTCAACTCGGCGGGAATGATTCCGCTGATCTTCGCCATCTCGATTTTGATTTTCCCAGGCGTGATCGCCGGATACTTTGCCGCGCCGCCGGGTCAATCGCAGAATGTCGCGAACTGGATCGTCAACGCGTTCAATCAGAATAGCCCGGTGTACTGGATTGCGTATTTCACCATGGTCGTTGGCTTTACGTTCTTTTACACCGACGTCATTTTCCGCCAACAGAACCTGGCAGAGGTTTTACAGCAGCAAGGTGGTTTCATTCCCGGTATTCGCCCGGGCAAACGAACCGAAGACTATTTGAACGGTGTCTTGCAGCGCATCACGTTGGTCGGCGCGCTCTTCCTTGGCACCGTTGCGATCTTGCCGTTCTTGGTTCAGGATGTAGCCGAAACGACCGCGATGATCATCACCAGCACCGGTTTGCTGATCGTCGTCGGCGTGGTGCTGGACACGATGAAGCAGTTGCAGGCGCAGTTGGTGATGCGGCATTACGAGGGATTTATCAAGTAGAGATCGGAGATTAGAGCTTCGATCTTCTAATCTCCACAGCGCGGAGACAGACGTGAGCGACACACCCAAGTTCATCATCCTCCTCGGCGCGCCGGGCGCGGGCAAGGGCACGCAAGCCGAAGTGTTGCGCTCACAGTTCGGGGCAGCGCATGTGTCGAGCGGCGATCTCTTTCGCGAGAACATTTCCAAACAAACATCGCTCGGCGTCCTGGCGAAATCATACATGGATAAGGGCGAGTTGGTGCCGGACGATGTGACGATCAAAATGGTGATGGAACGCATCGCGCAACCTGACTGTGTGCGCGGCGTCGTCTTCGACGGATTTCCGCGCACGGAGGCGCAGGCGAAAGCGTTGGACGCAGCCCTCGCGCGCGAGAACAAAGAAATCGGCGTGGTCCTTTTCGTCCAAGTGCGCGACCGGGTTTTGATCGAACGGTTGACGGCGCGCTGGATTTGTCCGGTCTGCGGTTCGGTGTATAATTTGCTGACCGATCCACCGCGCGTCGCCGGAAAATGCGACAAGGATGGCAGCGCGTTGAGCCAGCGCGATGACGACAAACCGGAAACCGTGCGCACCCGGCTCGACGTGTATCGCCGGCAGACTGCGCCGCTGATCGAGTACTATCGCCGGGCTGGCTTGTTGCGCGAACTGAACGGCGAGCAAACCATCGAGCAGGTGACGGCAGCCGTCGTCAACATCGCGCATGCGTTGTAGCAAGTTCGTAGTTGGCGATTTATCGCAGGCAAGCTGCGCTCACGCGCGTACTACGAACAGAGAAGAATCTCGTGATTGTTATTAAGTCGAAGAACGAAATCGCGACGATGCGCGAAGCCGGGCGAATCGTCGCCGAAACGCTGGATGCATTGCGAGCCATCGTCAAGCCCGGCGTGACGACGTACGATCTCGATCAACTCACGCAGGCGATCATTACCAAACGAGGCGCCAAGCCAACCTTCAGAGGGTATCACGGATTTCCGGCAAACATCTGCACGTCCATCAATTGCGAAGTGGTGCACGGAATTCCGAGCAAAAAGCGCGTGCTCCAACCTGGTGAAATCATTTCGATTGACGTTGGCGCGACGCTCAAGGGCTTGGTCGGCGATGCCGCGATTACTTTACCAGTCGGTCAAGTGTCGGAGAAAGCCAAGCGGTTGATGGAAGCGACTGAAGGGGCTTTGTGGGCGGCAATCAAGCAATCGCGCGCTGGTAATTATCTGGAAGATATTTCAGGTACGATCCAGGACTACGCCGAGTCGCGCGGATACTCGGTCGTGCGCCAGTACGTCGGACACGGCGTTGGGCGGCAAATGCACGAAGACCCGCAGATTCCAAACTATCGGCAGGGCAAGCGAGGTCCGCAACTCAAACCCGGCATGACGCTCGCGCTCGAGCCGATGGTGAATGAGGGTGTCGCAGAGACGCGCGTGCTGCGCGACAAGTGGACCGTCGTCACAAAAGACGGCAAACTTTCGGCGCACTTTGAACACACCATCGTCATTACAGATGGTGAACCGGATATTTTGACGTTGTTGTGATCAAGAATAGTTAACGGTCAACAAACCGTTCACTGTTCACTGTTTACTGAATTGGAGGCATGATGAAAGTTCGACCCTCGGTGAAACGGCGCTGCGAAAAATGCAAGATCATACGACGACGCGGCGTCGTGCGAATCGTGTGCGAAAATCCAAAGCATAAGCAAAGACAAGGATAGTTTGGATGCTGGAAGTTGGAAGTTGGATGCGGTTGCGTAGGGTTTCCAACCTCTAAACTCCAATTTCCAATCTCTAGTTCCGGAGGAATCATGGCTCGTATTGCGGGCGTTGATCTGCCCCGCCAAAAACGCGTGGACATTGCGCTGCGTTACCTCTATGGGATCGGACCTTTCCGCGCGGTCGAAGTCTTGCACAAGGCGCAAGTCAACCCGGCGATTCGCGTCAAAGACCTGTCTGAAGGCGAAGTGGCGCGTATTCGTACGGTGCTGGATCACGACTATAAGTTGGAAGGGGATCTGCGGCGTGAAATCGCGATGAACATCAAGCGCTTGCAGGAAATTGGCGCGTATCGCGGCTTGCGCCATCGGCGCAATTTGCCGGTGCGCGGACAGCGCACGCGCACGAACGCGCGCACCAAGCGCGGTTCGCGCAAGACCGTCGCCGGACGCAAGCGCTCAAAGGCGAAGAAGTAACATTCTGGAAGGTGGAAGTTAGATGTTGGACATTGGGCGACCATTGTAATCCAACTTCTAACATCCAACCTCCAGCATCCAGATTTTGGAGGATCAATGGCGGAAGAACAAAAGACCACCACTGCGGCACCCAGCGCCGCACCCCGGCGCCCGGTGCGCCGTGGGGGCAAGAAAGAAAAGAAAGCGGTGCCGTACGGGCACGTCTACATTCAGGCGTCGTTCAACAACACGCTCATTACCTTTACCGATCCGCAAGGGAACGCGATTGCGTGGGGCAGTGCCGGTTCCAGTGGCTTTAAGGGCTCGCGCAAGAGCACGCCCTACGCCGCGCAGATCGCCGCGCAAAACGTGACCAAGCGCGCGCTCGAACTGGGCTTGCGCGAAGTGGACGTGCTGGTCAAGGGACCGGGCCCCGGCCGCGAGTCGGCGATTCGCGCGCTGCAGCAAGCCGGTTTGAAAGTGCGTTCGATTACGGACACGACGCCGATTCCGCACAATGGTTGTCGTCCGCCGAAAAAGCGGCGTGTTTAGTCAGGAGGATTGATGGCTCGCTATCTTGGATCAGCGTGTGTATTGTGTCGCCGCGAAGGCGCCAAGTTATATTTGAAAGGCGATCGCTGTTACTCTAACAAGTGCGCGGTCGAAAAGCGCAACTATCCGCCCGGACCGCATGGGCAGAGTGGTTCGTTCCGCCGCAAGATCAGCGATTACGCGACTCAATTGCGCGAGAAACAAAAAGCGCGCCGCATCTACGGCGTGCTGGAACGCCAGTTCCGCCGCTATTTTGCCGAAGCATCGAAGAGTACCGGCGTGACCGGTGCAACCTTGCTGCAACTGCTCGAGACACGGCTTGATAACGTCGTGTACCGGCTGGGTTTTGCGACGAGCCGCAAGCAGGCGCGCCAACTCGTCTTGCACGGACATTTCACCGTGAATGGCAAAAAAGTGAGCGTCCCTTCTTATGTGGTTAAGCCCGGCGCGCTAATCGCCGTCGCAAAAGACAGCCGCCCAAGCGCGTACTTTCTGGCAGTCGCAAAAGAACTCGAGCACCGTAAGCCGGTAGAGTGGCTCGCGCTGGACGCGCCCAATTTCTCTGCCACTGTCGTCAATCTGCCCTCGCGCCAGCAAATTGATACGCTGTTAAAAGAACAATTGATTGTGGAGTACTATAGCCGGTAGAGTTGGAAATTAGAAGTTGGCAATTGGACGTTAGAAATTGGAAGTTGGAAATTGAAAATCGGATGCTAGCACCTAGCGTCTAACTTCCAACCGCTAACTTCTGACGTCTAACCTCCAACTTCCAACTTCCAATTCGCCAGGAGGTTCCGCCTTGGAAGCCGTTTTGCCTAAGATCGAAGCGGAAGCAATATCAAAAAGTTACGGAAAATTTGTTATCGGTCCTTTGGAAAGCGGTTTCGGCGTGACGCTCGGCAATGCCTTACGGCGCGTCCTGCTCGCGTCTCTCACTGGCGCGGCAGTCACATCGGTCAAAGTCGAAGGGGTGCATCACGAGTTCACGCCGATTCCGAACGCCAAAGAGGATATGACGCGACTGATCTTGAACATCAAACAGTTGCGCTTCAAACTGCATGACACCGAAGCATCGACGCGCCTGCGTCTTGAAGCACGCGGTCGCGGCACGGTTACCGCAGGCGACATTCAACTGCCCGCGCAAATCGAACTCATCAATCCCGATCAATACCTCATCACGCTCGATTCGGACGACGCCAATCTGGAAATGGACCTGGCAGTTCAGCGCGGCAAGGGCTATTCGCCCGCCGAAGAACGCGGCAAATTGCCAATTGACGAAATTCCGATTGACGCGATTTTCAGTCCGGTGAAAAAAGCCAACTTTCGGGTCGAACCGGCGCGCGTCGGACAGATGACCAACTTCGACAACTTGGTGATGGAAGTCTGGACGGATGGCTCGATCACGCCGCGCGAAGCGCTCACGGAAGCCGCCAAGATTTTGGTACGCCATTTCAGTCTCATCTCCGGCTTTGCTGGAGAACCCGAAGCCGAAGCCGCACCCGAATCCGAAATTCCGAGTCGCGTGTACGACACACCCATCGAAGAACTTGAACTGTCGGTGCGCGCGTACAACTGCTTGAAACGCGCCGGCATCACCAAAGTCGGCGAAGTGCTGGAACGCCTGCAAAAAGGGAAAGAGGAAATTCTGGCGATTCGCAACTTTGGTCAAAAATCTCTCGACGAATTGATGGAGCGCTTGCAAGCCAAGGGCTATCTGGAAACGATCCAACCGCCCGCCGACTTGACCACGTCCTCCAGCGAAGCCAGCGAATCTGAAACGTCGAGTGAAGGGGAATAATTTATGCGACACCGCGTAGCGGGGCGCTCATTGAGCCGCGACAAAGATCATCGCCGCGCCCTGTTCCGAAATCTGATCACCGAATTGTTGCGGCACGAACGGATTGAAACAACTGAAGCGAAAGCCAAAGCGATTCGCCCGGACGCCGAAAAGTTGATCACGCTCGGCAAGCGCGGCGACTTGCACGCGCGTCGTCTCGCATCTCAAACGATCATGGATCCGGACGTGACGAAAAAGTTGTTCGAGACGCTGGGACCACGCTATAAAGAACGCAAAGGCGGCTACACGCGCGTCTTCAAAGTCGGACCGCGTCTGGGCGATGCCGCGCCGGTCGTCATTCTGGAATTGGTTGATCGTGAAGCGTGATTGGTTGGATAGTTGGTTAGTTTGACGGTTGGGTAGTTGAAACTAGCCAACTAGCCCACTAGCAAACCATCCAACATGGACAAATACCGTCTCTTGGCAACCATTGAGTATGATGGGACGGATTTTGAAGGGTTCCAGATTCAAGCGCGCAAGCGCACCGTGCAAGGTGAACTGGAACGCGCGTTGCGCCAAATCACCAGCGAAAAGATTCGCGTGATTGGCGCGGGGCGGACGGACACTGGCGTTCACGCGACCGGGCAACGCGTACACTTTGATACGACGTGGAATCGTCCGCCAGAGATTTTGCAGCGCGCATTGAACGCCGTCTTACCGAACGATCTCGCGATCCGCACCCTGATTCGAGTGCCCAACGATTTCTCGGCGCGCTACAGCGCACAAAGTCGAACGTATCGGTACGCGATCTTGAATCAGGCGATTCGGTCGCCGCTGGCGGCGCGGTACGCGCTCCTGGTTCCCGAACCGCTTGATGTGGATGCAATGGACGCCGCCGCGCGATGCTTGATCGGCAAGCAGGATTTCGGCGCGTTCGGCACGCCGCCGCGCGGCGACAACTCCGTGCGCGAAGTGTATCGCGCACATGTGACGCGCGAGGGCGCACGCGTCGTGTTCGAGATCGAAGCGAACGCGTTTCTGTATCGCATGGTACGCCGCATCGTCGGAACGCTGCTGCTCGCCGGCAAAGACGCACTGAGCGTCGCGGAATTTTGCGAGGTGCTCGCGAAGAAACAGCGCGCCGGGCAATCGGTCCCGCCGCAGGGATTGTGTCTGGTCGAAGTAAAATATGAGGGGCTGTCATGCTGAGCGGAGCGCAGCATCTCGCGAGTTACTTGCGAGATGCTTCGCTTCGCTCAGAATGACAAACGAAGTGAATATGTGGAGCGAAAGATGAAAACATTTAACACCAAGCCCGCCGATATTAAACACGGCTGGTACGTCGTGGACGCCGAAGGCAAGAACCTGGGTCGGCTCGCGGCGGGCATCGCGTGCGTGCTCAGAGGCAAACACAAGACGTACTACACGCCGCACCTCGACTGCGGCGATTACGTCGTCGTCGTCAACGCGGGCAAGGTTCACGTGACCGGCAAGAAGTTGGACAAGAAATTCTATTACACGCACTCGGGTTATCCGGGCGGACTGAAAAAGGTGATTCTGCGGACGCAGTTGGAAAAACATCCCGACCGCGTGCTCAAATCGGCGGTGCGGGGAATGTTGCCGCACGGACGGTTGGGCCGGCAGATGTTCAAGAAACTCAAAGTGTACGGCGCGCTGACGCATCCGCACGCGGCGCACAAGCCGAAAATGTTGGAGGTCTAGCGATGGCAACCGGGAAATACTACGAAGGAGTCGGACGGCGCAAGTCGGCGGTCGCGCGCGTGCGCCTGTTCGCAGGCAGCGGCGCCTTCACGGTGAATGAAAAATCGGCGAACGATTATTTTCACATCACCGCATTGGTCAATCAGGCGCAAGAGCCACTGCACGCGACGCAGAATGAAGCGCGCTTTACGGTCTCCGCGCAGGTCAAGGGCGGCGGACCCATCGGTCAAGCCGATGCGGTAGCGCTGGGTTTGGCGCGCGCGTTGCTCGCCGCAGATACGACGTTCAAGGGCGCGCTGCGCAAAGCCGGTCTCCTGACGCGCGATCCACGCGCGAAGGAACGCAAGAAACCGGGTCTCAAGAAAGCGCGCAAGGCGAAGCAGTACACCAAGCGCTAGTGGTCGCATGGTCGCGTGACCACGTGGTCGGCTAGTCGTGTGGTCGCGTGGTCGCATTGCATTGAGAATACGAACGGGCGAGGAATAATCCTCGCCCGTTTTGCTGTTTGAGAAACAACTTAGCGCAAAAAGATGGGATTCGTAATGGCGAGCAAATCATCTTTGGCGCTCCGAACCTCCACCACAACCCAGTCCGCCTGATCCGGCGACAGATACCATTCATGTTCACCACGTGGGCCGATCATCCATTGGTTGAAGAGTCTGCCGTTGGCGATCACGCGCATCTGCGCGTCCGCCGGGCAATTCGACCAGGCACAAGTGAGCGCGACCGGCTCAGCGACCGTATCGCCGATGAACCACCGCGTACCGTTTTCATTTCGGGCATCGAAGGCAATCTGCGGACCAGCGCTGAGGTAAAGATGACCCGCCCGCAGTCCCCGGAGAATGGCGGCTTCCGACAACGATTCCGCGTAGACTACGTTAAACCCAGGTCGGTTGGCATAGTCTTGGTTGCTGTGCGTATCCGTCCCAGCCGTCGCCACCAAACGCCGTCCTTGATTGAGCCAGTCGTACCAGAGCGCAAGAGCCTGCTCGTTGTTGGAGTTGCAATCCCACGCACCATTCCAAATCTCAACCAACCTGGCGTCGCCGGGCATCATCTCTCCGTAGCGCCAAGTGCAACCCGTACAAGCCGGATCGCCAACCGCTTGCGGATGCGCGATGACAAAGCATTGATCGTTGGCGTAGGCGGCGACAGCAATGCGCGCAATCTCGCCGGTGTCCGGACGGATCCGCCAATCCGCCCATTCACGCGTGCCCAGACAAAGAGCGTGTCCCCAAAAAGTTGTTAACTCGATTCCTCCGGCAGTGAGCAAATCCTCCCTGTCCGAAGCGTCCATCTCATTTAGACCGGCGATCGTGTTGTGATCGGTGAGAAAGACAAAATCGAGCCCATAGTCGCGTGCCATCTGGATCAAGTCGGCAACGGTACGCTGATCGGCGTCTGAATGGTGCGTGTGCGTGTGCAGATCGCCGCGATACCAGCCCGCGCCGCGCCGTGGCATCTTGCGCGCGGTCGCCTTTGACGAAGACGCGGTTGCGCGTTCTGTGCTCGCGCTCTCCGCGACCGTGAGATCCAGCGAGTAGTGGACGGGCGCACCCGGCATAATCATGTGCGTATCAATCTGCACAATCCATTCGCCGGTAGGCAAAGGACCGGGCAAATAGCCGGGCGTCGCCTCGGTTGCCGAGATACGTACCTGGTGGGAGTCACCATCGCGATGCCCTGCTCCCCGAAACCCGCCGGGGTCAAAGAGGGTCAAGGTGATCAAATTGGTTATACTATGGACACAATACGGCGCGAAGCGAAAGTGGATATTGATCTGCCCGCTGTTGGCAGGCACCACAAATCGGTGTGGGATATGACGTTTACAGTCGCGCGCCGTGAGATTGTCTTCAAAATGATAGTGCATCATCAAAGTGTTATGTGTGCTTTCTGAGAAACGCGATCGTTCTCTTCCAAGCCAACTGCGCGGCGGGAGCATTGTAGGCATCCGCGCGATCCCTTTCAAAGAACCAATGCGTCTTGCCGGGATAGGAATGAAACTCGGCGTCCTTGCCTGCCGCATGGAGATTCTTTTCAAGTTTCTTGACGCCCGATGTCGCGACGTTATCGTCGCTCCCCGCGTGATGAAACTGGAACGCCGATTGGCTCTTGGCAAAGTCGCCGTTGCGCGTCGCGTATAACGCGACCGTCGCGGCAACCAGATTCGGCTTCTGCTCGGCGAGCCAGAGCGCCCAGTAGCCGCCCAGCGAAAATCCGACGACGCCGATGCCGCGTTTGCCTGCCCCGCATAGCGCGCGCAAATACTCCGCCGCCGCGATGATTTCTTTTGTGACTGTTTCCTTCTTCAGTTTCGCGCGGAGTCTCTTCGCTTCGGCAACCGTGTACGCGGTCGCGCCGTGATAGAGGTCAGGCGCGAGTACGGTGAACCCCTCTTTCGCCAGCCGGTCGCAAAAATCTTTGAAGAACGAATTCAAGCCCCACCACGCGTGCAAAACCAGGATGGCTTTACCTTTTCCGGATTTGGGTTGGGCGAGGTAGTACGGCGCGGTGTTCTGTGTTGGAAGTTCGGATTTCTTTTGGGTCATTGGTGTCGTCCCGTCGAACGTCGTAGCGGGGCGCAATGCTCCGCAGTTCAACGTCGCGGAGCAAGACAATATCACGCGCCGCATTGTCGCCCTGCATGTGTTTGGCGGCGTGCATGTTCAGAGGTCTGTATACTCCGTCAAGTTTCTTGGCTCCCCGCTCGGATGAAAGCGCGAAACAACACGGAGCGCGTAACCCCGCCCTCCGAAGTTCTGATTTCCAGATCTGGCGCCAAGAGCTTGCTAGTCTACGGCTGCTTGCGGTTTCGTTGGGCTTTGTTCTTGCCTTTGATGGATATACCAAGATAACTGGCTCTAGTATAAATCGAGTACTCAGTGCGAGCCAGTTCGGCAGCGATCATCCTGGTTGGCATCTTCTTCGCCAATTTCTTTAGACGTTGGTCGTCGTTCTTCGTCCAGGGTTTGCGAAAGTTCTTGGGACGTTTAGCCATGTGACCTCCTCCTGTTCTTACGGTGCATCACTACAATATGTTCCTGTATCATCGTACTGTCCACGACGCCAGGCGCGTTCGTTGGACTATTGCGAAGTGGCATACGTTTGTTGGGTATTGAACGGTGGAACGTATCTATGTCCTCAAAATCGCAGTTCTCAAAAAAGCAACGGATTGCGCTATCTGTGGGTAATACAACTCCTTTGACTTTGCGATTCCCAACTACGTAACACGCATACCCACCAGGCTTTACAACTTGTGCTACATGCGAAATAGAGTCGCGAAGGTCAGAGTAGAACGCGGCGACTTCAAGCGCGCGTTTATCATCCAATTGGCGAATGGCGTCTAATGCTTTATCCAGCAAATCGCATTGAAAATCGGGGGTCTTCTTGTAAACCTTTCCGCCCATTAGTTTGTTGTCAATCTTATCTGGGTCTTCTAATCCGAGCCAAGCTGCTGAGAGACGCGAGTATTGACCATATGCCACTGTTGTATGTGAGTCGCCGTAAGGTGGAGAGGTAATCACAATATCAACCGAGGCGGGAGCAACTTCGTCGTGTGGGACACCTGCCACTGTATTAAAGTCATAGACGTTTGCAGTGGGGGGATGTTTGAAGTTATGCATGATCGCAAGAAATTTCTGCAAACCCGCCCGATTGCGTTTCAACTTTCCCACCATAATCTCAAAAACGTCGGGGTTGAATTTCTTTAGCCGCTCGGCGTCATAGCGATACAATTTGAATTCTTCATTGCGAGTGTTTGAACTCTCTCTCACAGTCTCGCTGAAGGCAACTTGAAAAAATAGCCGAACCGTATCATCGGCAATCTCGTCAACAAAACGTTCGAGTCGTCTAAGATTTTCGATGACGGATGGCTTAAACCAAAATTCTAGTCGGCTGATTCCTTGAATGCCTGGCGATTCCGCAAGTGTCCTGGATTTGGCGCGAAGCACAAAGCGATTGAACTTTGTTATCTGTTGGTCAATTTCTTCCAAGTCAGGCGTTGATGTCTTGGCATGAGCAATTAGACGCGCCAACGGATTCAGGTCTGTTCCGACTACATTCAGACCCCTGATGAGTCCTTCGACAAGCGAAGTCCCTGTTCCGCAGTACGGGTCAAACAAAAGCGTCGCGTCAACTGCCGCGAACATATCGAGCAGTTTCCCTGCGATTTGCGGAATCATCCGTGCGGGATAGTCATGATAACAGTGCGTCAGTTCTCGCGTTGACGCGCCGTTAAAAGTCCAATCTTGCGGACTCGATTCTAGGTCAGTCATGAGCGTTAGTTGGGATGTTTTCAACATCGCTTACAAGTCCTTCACGTTCTTGAACAGCAATAGCAATTTGTCTTCACGTGCTCGGAAGCCTGTTCCATGATTGCGCGCTCGGGTTACTTGGTCATGTAGTCGCAGGTCAACAAGGATATTGCCCCCCAAAATTTGATTTCGGAGGATTTCAGGCGAAGTGCCTGTCAGAAGTTGAGCGCGGTCGAACTTGAACCATTCAATATCACCGCGCATCTCACTGAAAGCGCCAACCAAAACTAAGCCAGGCAACTTTTGTATGAAGCGTTCAGCAAGCGCGTCGAGTTGCCATTCCGCGATGATTTCTCCTGAAATATGTCTAACCGATATTCTGTCAGTC